>Ga0157361_1000093_pt1 | contig 49832 bp, 38 predicted proteins | sample AttlaeALBM2_FD_111481 | JGI IMG/M metagenome (GOLD analysis project Ga0157361, IMG submission 111481) | Fungus gardens microbial communities from leaf cutter ant in Ribeirão Preto, State of São Paulo, Brazil - Atta laevigata ALBM2 | ecosystem: Host-associated > Fungi > Mycelium > Unclassified ...
CGAGCCTGGCAGAAGTACAGGCGCGGCATCAGATTGTTATCCTCTTTGGGATTTCACTGGCGGCGAGTCTACGGCGGCGATATGACGGAATGATGACTGTGTAGCGGGGCGATCGGCGGGTGCGCGGCGCGAGAAATGGCGTATAGTTAGCCTTCTATATAAAAATTCCGTCAAACACGAGCGTAATCACTCATGCCTGACCAGCCTGCCGCCGTGGAGTACAGCCGGCTCCGCCTGAATCTCAACATTCTCTCGATCGTGAAGTTCAACTTCGCTACTTATCTCACTATTGGTCTGCCGCTGGCGGTGCTGCCGGGGTTCGTCAACGATGGGCTGGGCTACAACGCCTTCTGGGCCGGCGTGGTGATCAGTTTGCAATATATCGCCACGCTGCTGAGCCGCCCGCACGCGGGTCGTTATGCCGACAGCTGGGGACCGAAGAGAGTGGTGGTGCTCGGGCTATTTGGCAGCTTGATTAGCGGGCTGTGCATTTTACTGTCAGCCCTGATGGAGCAGCAGGCGATCCTCAGCCTGGCGCTACTGTGCCTCGGGCGTGTGCTGCTTGGCGTGGGCCAGAGCTTCTGCGGCACCGGTACGTCGCTATGGGGTGTGGCAAAAGTGGGATCGCTGCACATCGGCCGGGTGATTTCATGGAACGGCATCGTCACCTATGGCGCGATGGCGATTGGCGCACCGCTTGGGGTGATTATCTTCCGCAGCGGCGGTTTGCTGCTGCTCTCCGGCGTCATCATTGCCATTAGCGTACTGGCTATCGTGCTGGCGCTGCCGCGGGCGCCGGTGAAGGGGAGCAAAGCCCGTCCGCTACCCTTCCGTGCGGTCCTGGGTAAGGTATACGGTTTCGGCCTGCTGCTGGCGATGGGGTCGGCCGGATTTGGCGTCATCGCGACCTTTATTACCCTGTTTTACCGTGAGAGAGGCTGGGATGGTGCCGCTTTCGCGCTGACGATGTTCAGCGCGGCCTTTGTGGGCGCGCGCCTGCTGTTCCCCAATGCCATCAACAAGTTGGGCGGGCTGCGCGTTGCCAGCATCTGTTTCGCCATTGAAGCGGTTGGCCTGTTTATGGTGGCGGGCTCTGTTGATCCGTGGATGGCTAAAGCCGGGGCGTTTCTTACCGGCGCAGGCTTCTCGCTGGTGTTCCCGGCGATCGGTGTTGTGGCCGTAAAGATGGTACCGCAGCAGAATCAGGGCAGCGCGCTGGCGACCTATACCGCGTTTATGGATCTGTCGTTGGGTATCACCGGCCCGATTGCCGGTTTCATCATGAGCTATGCCGGCGTGTCGCTGGTGTATCTGCTGGCGGCCCTGCTGGTCTGTTTTGCACTGTTCTGCACCCTGCGGATGCTGAGAAACCTGCCCCGGGAGGAGATAACCTAGAGCCTGTTCGCAGTGATTCAGGAGAGAAAAAAAGGCCTCCGACCGAGGCCAACACTAACAAAGCGTGTCTTGTTTCAGACACAGATAAGGGTAGGTTTCACGCTGTGCTCAGCGCAGATGCAGCAAAGAAAACATTTATTTCGTTTTTAGTGAATTATGAAATGCCAGATATTGGATCTGCCTCGCAAAAATTTCATATTTCGTTTCGCAGACGCTCTCTTCCGCCTGACCGTCAACCCCACTCTGCCGCCCGTTTCTGACCCTGCCCGAATTATCCCCCAGGCTTACCGTGCCCTTGTCCACAGGGGAACTGCCGGGTTGCGGCTGCCTGAATACAACAGCGGAAAAAATGCGATCCAAGCCGCTAAAAGGGAATTTTCCAAAAAGAAGTATTTGAAAAATTTATTTCATTGTAATAGCTTCATACCACGCTTTTCGTATTGCCTGAACAGGTGGCGTGACGATCGATACCGACTGCCTGCAGGGAACTTACACATCAATGAGGCAACGACATGACAATCACAGGTAACTTTATCGGTGGCAAAATTACCCACAGCGCCAGCAATGAAACCATCCCGGTATACGATCCGGCCACCGGCAAAGTGGTTCGTGAATTGACGCAGAGCACGGCGGCTGAAGTGGAAAAAGCGATTGAGATCGCGCACGCAGCGTTCCCGGAGTGGTCGAAAACCTCTCCTCTGCGCCGCGCCCGCGTCATGTTCAACTTCAAAGCGCTGATGGAAAAGCACCGTGACGAACTGGCCGAACTGATTGTGTCTGAGCACGGCAAAGTATGGTCCGATGCGCTGGGCGAGCTGACGCGCGGTATCGAAGTGATTGAATTTGCCTGCGGCATTCCGCATCTGCTCAAAGGAGAGAACTCTCCGAGCGTGGGCACGGGCGTAGACAGCTACTCGCTGATGCAGCCGGTGGGCGTGGTGGCGGGTATCACCCCGTTCAACTTCCCGGCCATGGTGCCGCTGTGGATGTTCCCGATTGCGCTAACCTGCGGTAACACCTTTATCCTGAAGCCACCGGCGCTGGATCCGTCCGCCTCCGTGCGTATGGCTGAGCTGCTGAAAGAGGCAGGCCTGCCGGACGGCGTGTTCAACGTGGTGCACTCCTCCAACGAAGATGCCGAGCAGCTGTATAAAGATCCGCGCATCGCGGCCGTCAGCTTTGTGGGCTCTTCCGGCGTGGCAGAACACATCTACAAAACCGCCAGTGCACATGGCAAACGCGTACAGGCGTTTGGCGCGGCGAAAAACCACGCGATTGTGATGCCGGACGCCGATCTGGATGCCACCGTTAACGCCATTATGGGCGGCGCGTTTGGTTCTGCCGGCGAACGCTGCATGGCGCTGCCGGTTGTGGTCGCCGTAGGTGATGACACCGCCGACAAACTGATTGCCCGCCTGACGCCGCTGATCAAAGCGCTGCGCGTCGGTCCTGGCATGCAGAAAGGGGCGGAAGAGAATGAGATGGGGCCGGTGGTTTCCGCCGCGCATCAGAAGAAAGTGCTGGGCTACATCGATAAAGGTGAGCAGGAGGGCGCGAAGCTGGTGGTTGACGGTCGCGGCGTGAAAGTTGCCGGTCACGAAGAGGGTTACTACGTGGGCGGTACGCTGTTCGATAACGTCACCCCGGATATGGTGATCTGGCGTGAAGAGATCTTCGGACCGGTGCTGAGCATCATGCGCGCCAGCGATTTCGACAGCGCTCTGCAGCTGGTGAACAGCCACGAATTCGGTAACGGCAGCGCCATCTTTACCAGCAACGGCCACACGGCACGCGAGTTCGTGCAGAACGTGGAAGCGGGCATGGTTGGCGTGAACGTTCCGGTACCGGTACCGATGGCATTCCACAGCTTCGGCGGCTGGAAGCGTTCGGTGTTTGGCGCGCTTAACGTGCACGGCCCGGATGGCGTCCGCTTCTACACCCGCATGAAAACCGCCACCGTGCGCTGGCCGAGCGGCCAGCAGACCGTTTCTGAGTTCAGCATGCCAACGCTGGGTTAATCGCGCGTAACAGGAGGAGCAGGATGTCTCTGATTTCGAAAGTGCAGCAGCCGGACAGCAATGGCCGTATCCAGCACGTGACGCCAGAGAGCGCGGGCTGGGAGTATGTGGGCTTTGATGCCTATCTGCTGAAGAAGGGCCAGACGATAACACTGAGCAGCGGCGAGAAAGAGCTGTGTCTGGTGCTGGTCGCCGGATTGGCCTCGGTGAAAACCCGTCATGCGGAGTTCCCGAATCTGGGCAAGCGTATGTCGCCGTTCGAACGTACGCCACCCTGGTCGGTATACGTCCCGCATCACGATGAAGTACAGGTGACAGCGGACAGCGATCTGGAGCTGGCAGTGTGTAATGCGCCGGGTAGCGGCAACCTGCCCGCGCGGCTGATTGCGCCAGAGGATGTCGGCGTTGAGCGTCGCGGTAAAGGGCGCAACCAGCGTCTGGTGCACAACATCCTGCCGGATAACAAAGAGGCTGACAGCCTGCTGGTGGTGGAAGTGTACACCGACGAAGGGGCGACCAGCTCCTATCCGAGCCATAAGCACGATGAGAAGGAGAGTGCGGACGAAACCTATCTGGAAGAGACCTACTATCACCGTTTCGATCCGGAGCCCGGTTTCGCCATGCAGCGCGTCTACACCGACGATCGCTCGCTGGATGAGTGCATGGCGCCGTATAACCGCGATGTGGTCACCGTGCCGCGCGGTTATCATCCGGTTGCTACGCTGGCCGGCTATGATAACTACTACCTGAACGTGATGGCCGGGCCGGTGCGGTTGTGGAAATTTACCTGGGAGAAAGATCACGCCTGGGTGAACAGCGATGAGTATCCGCGCAGTCGATAAGTACCCGCGGTCGCCTCAGTGGCGGCCGTGCAATACCATCGCGCCTTCAGGCGCAGCAAAAAAGGCAGCCACAGGGCTGCCTTTTTTATGCCTGCGCCAGCCGGTTATTCGCTGGCGCTGTTATTCAGCGCCAGCGATACCGCCAGCGTTTGCGCCAGGCACAGCGACGCCACCTGAGAACGGAAGCCATCTACCTGCGCTTCGCGCACCACAAAGCAGACATCGCTAAAGGCCGCCAGCGGGCTCACCTGGCTATCGGTGATGGCAATCTGGTGCGCGCCACGTTTGGCGCCCAGCTCAACCAGCTCGACCGCTTCACGCGCGTAAGGCGAGTAGCTGATCGCAATCACCACATCTTTAGGGTTTACCATGCTGAGCTGCTCGGTAAACATGCCGCCGAGGCCATCAATCAGAAATGCCCGTCGCTCCAGATGACGCAGCGCGTACACCAGGTAAGAGGCCACGCTGAACGAACGGCGCAGACCAATAATGTAGATATTTTCAGCCTCGTTCAGCATTTTTACCGCTTTATTCAGCTGGTCCGGATTGACCTGCATCGCCAGCTGCTGCAGCGCCTGGCTGTTCACCATAGTGAACACATTCAGGATCTCAACCGGGCTCTCCGGCGAGCTGGCACTGTCATCGGTGGCCGTCTGGCGGAACAGGCGCGCGCGCTCGGTATAGTTGACGGTCTCTTCCATCAGATGCTGACGGAAGACCTGTTTCATCTCATTGAAACCGCTGAAGCCAAACGCATTGGCAAAGCGGATCAGCGTCGAAGGCGGCACATCCGCCTGCTGCGCAATCGAGGCGACGGTATCAAACGCGATGCTGTTGCTGTTATCAAGGATATAACGAGCCACCTGCTTCAGGCGTTTACTCAGCGTCTCGTAGCGACGACGGATATCGTCCTGTAACAAGGTTAATTGCGTGGGGTTGTTGGTCATTACGTCGGCCCGTTAACAAGGAAAAAATGGCTGGATATTGAGCGCTATAGTACCAGATGGATGGAAAATTTCATTTGTTTGACGCTATCGTGACGGCTATTTCATCGCTTTATGAAATGCCTCACAAAACAGGGGTTCTTTGCGAGAAGCGCGTACGCGTAATCCTGCCAGCAAAAAAAAAGCGGCCCCGCAGGCCGCTTCCGTATGATGCTAAAATCAATCAGCCCCGCGCGGCGCGCCAGTAGCCGATTAACCGCAGGTAGTTGCCTTTCACCGTCTCAATCAGCGCTTTGTCATCCAGCTCGCCGTTCAGCCACTGACGTGAAGGCTGGCCGAAGATGGTGCGCCCGACAGCAAAGCCCTTCACCCAGGGCGCCTGTGCCGCTGCGGCGAAGCCCGCTTTCAACTTCTCTTCCGGCGCGTCAAGGCCGAGCAGCAGAATGCCGCGGCAGTGGGGATCATTCTGCTCGATCAGTCCGCTAATCGCCTGCCAGCTCTCTGCGGAGAGCGGCGGCAGTTTCCACCAGTCCGGCTGAATCCCCATACTGTAGAAGTGGCTCAGCATATCGTAGTAGTACGACTCTTTACGGTCCGGGTTACTCTCCGGCAGAATCACTTCCAGCAGCAGCTCATGTCCGCTCTTGTTACAGCCTTTCCACACGTCAAGAATCAGATCATCCTGCTCTTTACGCAGTTCGGCACTGTCGTGCGGATGGTAAAATACCAGGCACTTCACCACATGCTCTGCCGGCCAGTCGACCAGCTGAGAGCCGATGTTGCCGTGCTCCAGGCGCAGCGGACGCGAGCTGGGTAACTCAATCGGGCGGCCAATCCACCAGTGCTTACCGGTGATGGCGTTCAGCGCTTTCTGGCCGTAAGTGGTATCCGCCAGAATGCCGCTCTTTTCATTCAGGCCCGCTTCATCGGCCGCTTCCTGCGCGGCCTGCAGCAGCAGCAGTTTCAACTGTGGAATGCGATCTTCACTGACGCCCGCTTCGCGCGCCATATCCGCCAGCTGTTTACGGTGGTCAAATGCGAACACGTTAAGCTCCGGCCACTGCTGCTTGCGAGTGGTTACGCGGTGCAGATGGTTCAGACGCGCGTCCAGATCCGGGCGTTTCACCGCGTTATCGCGGCTGAGGAAGTCATCCAGCTCCTCTTTGGTCGGCATCGCCGGCGCACAGCCGTGGCGCGAAACCACCAGCGCGCCGCAGGCGTTGGCGTAGCGGCACGCCTGTTCCCAGCTCTCATCATTCAGCCAGCCGCGCAGCAGACCGGACATAAAGGCATCGCCGGCGCCCAGCACGTTCAGTACTTCAACGCGTACGCCGCTCTGCAGTTTGGTCTGCTCCCAGCTGTCCGGAATATCACCTTCAAACACCACGCAACCCAGCGGGCCGCGCTTACACACCAGCGTGGCTTTGCTCGCCTGACGCACGTTTTTCAGCGCGGTCAGGGTATCGGTGCTGCCGCCGGCAATATGGAACTCCTCTTCCGTACCTACGATCAGATCGAAATAGTGCACCACTTCCTGCAGCTGCTGTGTCACCTGGCCGGACTCAATGAAACGCGTTTCACCGTCGCCCAGCGATGTCAGGCCCCACAGCACCGGACGGTAGTCGATATCCAGTGCGGTACGCAGCCCGTTGCGTTTAGCGATATCCAGCGCTTTCAGCACGGCGGCACGGGTATCCGGATGGGAGAGGTGCGTGCCGGTCACCGCCACGGCGCGCGAAGAAGTGATGAACGCCTCATCGATATCCTCCGGCACCAGGCCCATATCGGCACAGTTATCACGGTAGAAAATTAGCGGGAAGGTCTCTTCATCTTTAATGCCGAGGATGACCAGTCCGGTCAGGCGATCTTTATCAGTAATCAGCCCATCGGTGTTACAGCCCACGCGCTGGAGCTCTTCACGCAGAAAGCGGCCATTGTGTTCATCGCCAACGCGCGCCAGCATGGCTGATTTCAGCCCCTGAATCGCCGTGCCGTAAGCGACGTTGCCGGAAGATCCGCCCAGATATTTGTTAAAGCTGGTCATATCCTCCAGGCGCGATCCGATTTGCTGACCGTAAAGGTCTACGGCGATGCGTCCAATACAAATCACATCAAGCCGCTTCTGTTGTGTACTCATACCGATGATTTCCTTCTGTGATAAGCAGACACGGCGGGCGCTGTCGCCCGACATCGAGCGCTTTGCTTCCGGGTTCGTAAAGTGCCTGATTGGCTAGAGTGGCAGTATGAGGAATAAAAATTCCAAATTCAATATGAAATGAAACATCCATCGCGATTTTGTGAGCCAGGTAAAAGTCTGGCTGAGCCGCAATAAGCACCACTCTGAAAGCAGCGATTTCATGCATGCTCTGGCTTGTGAGCCAGGTCGCAGGAAAACCAACGTGAACAGAGGAAGCTACTGAGATGAAATGAAATTTCGTTATGCCAGTTAAATCACAATCTGCTATTCCACTTTACCCGGGCTGAACGCCGTTACCGCCTGCGTTTCATTGCTGAATTTGATCTCCATCGCAAAATGAAATGTTTCTTCTGTAATCATGTTTTATGAAAAAAATATTTGTTTATAATCGCCACACGTTTCACTTAATCCGCGGGTGCCGTAAACGGCAGTCACACCCGAACCGCGTTGTACCGCACGCCGGTACTGGCATGTAAAGGAAGAAGCATATGGGCACAATCAGACTTACCACGGCGCAGGCACTGGTGAAATTTCTGGATAACCAGTATCTGAACGTAGACGGCGTTGAAACCAAATTTGTGAAGGGCATCTTTGCCATTTTCGGCCACGGTAACGTGCTTGGTCTGGGCCAGGCGCTGGAGCAGGACAGCGGCGACCTGGTGGTGCATCAGGGGCGTAATGAGCAGGGCATGGCGCATGCGGCGATCGGTTTTGCCAGGCAGTCACTGCGCCGCCAGATTATCGCCTGTACCTCTTCGGTCGGGCCCGGCGCGGCGAACATGATTACCGCCGCCGCCACCGCGACTGCGAACCGCATTCCTTTACTGCTGCTGCCGGGTGATGTGTTTGCTACCCGCCAGCCGGACCCGGTGCTGCAACAGATTGAGCAGAGTCACGATCTCAGCATCAGCACCAACGATGCGTTCCGCGCCGTGAGCAAATACTGGGACCGCGTCAGCCGTCCTGAGCAGCTGATGACCGCCTGCATCAACGCCATGCGCGTGCTGACCGATCCGGCAGAGACCGGTGCGGTTACGCTGTCGCTGCCGCAGGATGTGCAGGGCGAAGCCTGGGACTTCCCGGACTACTTCTTCCAGAAGCGCGTTCACCTGCTGGATCGTCGCCTGCCCGTGGCGGCACAGCTGGATGCCGCCCTGGCGCTGATCGCGAGCAAGCACAAGCCGCTGATCGTGGTGGGCGGTGGGGTGAAATATTCCGATGCAGGTGCAGCGCTGCTGAAATTTGCCGAGCGTTTCAATATTCCCTTTGCCGAAACGCAGGCCGGCAAGGGCACCATCGTCTCTGACCATCCGCTGAACGTGGGCGGCGTGGGTGAAACGGGCTGCCTCGCGGCGAACCTGCTGGCAAAAGAGGCCGATCTGGTGATTGGTATCGGTACGCGCTACACCGATTTCACTACCGCCTCTAAGTGGATCTTCCAGCATCCGGATATCCGTTACCTCAACATTAACGTCAACAATTTCGACAGCTACAAGCTGGATGGGGTGCAGCTGCTGGCCGATGCGCGTGAGGGGCTGACGGCACTGGAAAAAGGTCTGCAAGGCTTCGAGAACCACTGGGGCGATCAGATCAATCAGGCGCAGAGCAAGCTGCTGAAAGAGACGCAGCGCGTCTATGCCGCCACGTTTAACACGGACGATTTCATTCCGGAAATTGCCGACCACATCGATCGTGAAGCGCTGTTTGCCGAATTTGAGCGTTTAACTCAATCAGTACTGACGCAGAGTAGCGTGCTGGGCACCCTGAATGAGCAGCTCCCAAAGGATGCAGTGATTGTTGCCGCAGCGGGCAGTCTGCCGGGCGACCTGCAGCGCGTATGGCGCACCAAAGATTACAACGCGTACCACGTTGAGTACGGCTACTCGTGCATGGGCTATGAAGTGAATGCCGCGCTGGGCGTGAAGCTGGCGCAGCCACATCGCGAAGTCTACGCAATGGTGGGCGATGGCTCATTCATGATGCTGCACTCAGAGCTGGTCACCTCCATCCAGGAGGGCGCGAAGATCAACGTCATTCTGCTGGATAACATGACCAACGGCTGCATCAACAACCTGCAGATGGAACACGGTATGGACAGCTTTACTACCGAGTTCCGCTTCCGTAATGCGGAGGGCGGCAAGCTGGACGGCGGCTTCATCCCGGTTGATTTCGCGGCGATTGCCGGGGGCTACGGCTGTAAAACCTATCGCGTCACCACGCTGGAGCAGCTTGAAGCGGCGCTGATTGATGCACAGAAACAGACCGTCTCTACGCTTATCGACATTAAAGTGCTGCCGAAAACCATGGTGCACAAATATTTCAGCTGGTGGCATGTGGGTGTTGCCCAGACCTCAACCTCTGAGCGTACGCAGCAGGTGGCTGACAAGCTGAATCAAAATATCGATCAGGCGCGTAAATATTAATATTCGGCCGGATTTTCCGGCCACGTTTTACCCTACTTATCCGACTCTACAGGTGTAATTATGACGCTCAAACTCGGTGTAATTGGTACTGGCGCAATTGGCCAGGAGCATATCCGTCGCTGCAACAACGTATTGCAGGGCGCAAAAGTAGTGGCAGTGTCCGATATTAATACCGACGGCGCCCGCGCGGCGTTACAGCGCCTGAACATCGATGCTCAGGTGTATCAGGATGGCCATGAAGTGATTAACTCGCCGGAAGTTGATGCCGTACTGGTGACCTCATGGGATCCAACACACGAAGAGTTTACGCTGGCCGCCATCGCGGCGGGTAAACCGGTGTTCTGTGAAAAGCCGCTGGCGCTGAGTGCAGAGGGCTGCCGCCGGATTGTTGATGCCGAGATCAAACACGGTAAGCGCCTGGTGCAGGTCGGTTTTATGCGCCCTTACGATGCCGGCTATCGCGCGCTGAAAAAAGTGATCACCGACGGTGAGATCGGCGAGCCGCTGATGCTGCACTGCGCGCACCGCAACCAGAGCGTTGGCGAGAATTACACCACCGATATGGCGATCACGAATACCCTGATTCATGAGCTGGACGTGCTGCGCTGGCTGACCGAGGACGACTATAAAAGCGTGCAGGTGGTGTTCCCGCGCACGACCTCAAAATCACACGCCAAACTGAAAGATCCGCAAATCGTGCTGTTTGAAACGCAGAAAGGCATTCGCATTGATGTCGAAATCTTCGTGAACTGCGCCTACGGCTACGACATCCAGTGTGAAGTGGTGGGCGAAGAGGGTATCGCGAAGCTGCCTGAACCTTCTGCGATCCAAACGCGTAAAAACGCGCGCCTCGGCAATGCGCTGCTGACCGACTGGAAAGACCGCTTTATTGATGCCTACGACGTTGAGCTGCAGGCGTTTATCAATGATGTGAAAGCCGGTGAGCTGAGCGGACCTTCAGCCTGGGATGGCTTTGCGGCATCCGTGGCGGCCGACGCCTGCCTGAAAGCGCAGAACAGCGGTGGAATTGAGCCGGTGGATATGCCATCACGTCCGGATTTCTACGCCAGATAATTGCGCCGTGCGCATGTTGACCTCTATCAGAATCAGGGATTTGCAATGAACAAAGACAACGTAAAGCTGGCGATTGCACCGATCGGCTGGACCAACGATGACATGCCAGAGCTGGGTAGCGAGAACACCTTTCAGCAGACGGTAAGCGAGATGGCGCTGGCCGGCTTTACCGGCAGCGAAGTGGGCAGTAAATACCCGAAAGATCCGGCGATACTGAAACCGATGCTGGAGATACGTGGCATCCAGATCTGCAACGCGTGGTTCAGCACCTTCTTCGCGAATGGTGATAAAGCGAAAACCATCGATGAGTTCATCAATCACATGAACTTCCTGCACGCGATGGGTGCGCGGGTGATTGGCTGCTCCGAGCAGAGCAAAAGCATTCAGGGCACCACGCTGCCGGTGCTGGAGCAGAAGCCGATCTTCACCGACGAGGAGTGGCGCCTGACAGCGGAAGGCTACAACGAGCTGGCCGATATCGCTGCGAAGAAGGGCATGCGCGTAACGCTGCACCACCACATGGGCACCGGCATTCAGACGCCTGCAGAGATTGATCGCTTCATGGCGCTGACCAATGACAACGTGGGGCTGCTGTATGACACCGGCCATATCTACTACTCCGAAGGGTCACAGCAGGCGATGCTGGATATCCTGACGCAATATCTGCCGCGTATTTTCCACGTCCATCTGAAAGACGTGCGCGACAGCGTAGTGGCCGAAGTGCGTGAGAAATCGTTATCCTTCCTCGACGGCGTGAAGAGAGGCACCTTTACCGTACCGGGCGATGGCGTGATTGATTTCAAACCGGTGTTCAAAATCCTCGACGATTACGGCTATAAAGGCTGGATGGTGGTGGAAGCAGAACAGGACCCGGCGCTTGCCAATCCGTTCGAATATGCAGTGAAAGCGCGTCAATATATCCGCGAAAACACCGGGCTGTAAGCTCAGGTTCTTACACGCGCAATGAATTGCGCCGCTACAGATAGTGTGCATATAGGTAGCGGCGCGATTGGTTGCGTATATCAGCGGAATTAATGTAGTTTACTTATTTTATTATCTTTATCTAACAGATAACTTCCAGAGTCAGCGCTTAATATCAATCCTGCCAATATTTTATTATTCATTAATGGCCACTCTCAATTTCAATTACAGCATTCACGTTATCCTGTTAAGGAAAAAACTAATCACTGACGATTTCTTTAATCCAGTTACGGAATATTCAGACAGTAAGCGGAGCGGCTGGCATTGATCTGGCGCAGTGAATCAGGTGGCGGAGAGGAAAGCGGAAACAAAAAACCCCGCTGTGGTAGCGGGGTTTAGCGCAACAGGTAAAAGGATTACGAGGCCAGCGAGAGCGCAGGTTTCTGGCCGTTTACCGCCAGCCATTCGCGGATACGCGCCTGCTGGGCGTCGCTCAGCCACATGCCTTGCTTGGTACGACGCCAGATAGCATCATCCAGCTCACGCACCCACTCGTGCTTCACCAGATAGCGCAGTTCGGCTTCGTAGAACTCATGGCCAAAGTTTTCACCCAGATCGTCAATGCTTTTCGCGCCGTCCAGCAGCACTTCGGTGCGGCTGCCGTAGGTGCGGGCAAAGTGGCGCGCCATACCTTCGCTGATAAACGGATAGCGACGGCGCAGGCCTGCCGCATAATCTTCACGCGTGCCGGAGAAGTCACCGCCCGGCAGCACGGCATTTTTTGTCCAGGCCGGGCCGGCATCCGGATAGTACTTCGCCAGTTTCTCCAGCGCGTGCTCTGCCAGCTTACGATACGTGGTCAGCTTGCCACCAAACACCGACAGCAGCGGCGCCTGACCATTATCGTCATGCACATCCAGCGTGTAATCGCGGGTAATCGCCTGCGGTGAATCGGATTCGTCATCACACAGCGGACGCACGCCGGAGTAGGTCCAGACGATATCATCGCTGGTCAGCTGCTTTTTAAAGTGCGCGTTGAAGACCTTGAGCAGATAACCGATTTCGTTATCGTCAATTTTCACGTCTTTCGGATCGCCTTTGTACTCCACGTCGGTGGTACCGATGATAGAGAACTCATCCATCCACGGAATCACAAACACGATACGGTTATCTTCGTTCTGCAGGATGTAAGCCTGTTTCTCGGTGTGCACGCGCGGCACCACGATATGGCTGCCTTTGATCAGGCGAATGCCGTACGGCGACTTCAGCTTCAGGCCATCGTCAAAGAACTGCTTCACCCACGGGCCTGCGGCGTTTACCAGGCCTTTAGCGCGCCAGGTGAAGGTTTTACCGGTATCGACATCTTCCGCTTCCACCATCCACAGGCCCGCTTCACGCCAGGCGCGGGTCACGCGGGTGCGGGTGCGCACTTCACCGCCCTTTTTCACCACTTCCTGCGCGTTCAGAACAACCATACGCGCATCATCAACCCAGCAGTCGGAATATTCGAAACCGCGCGTAATTTCAGGTTTAAGGGCCGATTCCGCGCCAAAACGCAGGCCTTTACTGCCAGGCAGCGTCGTACGCTTGCCGAGGCGGTCGTACATAAACAGGCCCATGCGGATCATCCACGCCGGCCGCAGGTGCGGACGGTGCGGCAGGCGGAAGCGCATCGGGAATGCAATGTGCGGCGCCATTTTCAGCAGCACTTCGCGCTCGGCCAGGGCTTCGCCCACCAGGCGAAATTCGTAGTGTTCCAGATAGCGCAGGCCACCGTGGATCAGCTTGGAGCTGGCAGAGGAGGTTGCACAGGCCAAATCCCGCGCCTCCAGCATCAGCACTGACAGTCCGCGTCCTGCAGCGTCTACTGCAATGCCGGCACCGTTGATGCCGCCGCCGATCACGATCAGGTCTTTGGTTTCCACGTCATCTCCTCCGATGTTCGGAATAGTTCTAAAATGTTCGTTTTCGAGCGTAATAATAATCGGAAACCAACATTGATGCCAGCGCTTAACTCAATAAAAACATTCTTGCGTGATATAGCTAACATTTCGGCAGGAAAAAAATCACATAGCCACAGGCTTTGTCAGGTTATCGCGGCAGCTTATCGGGTTAAACTAGGCGCAAAATGTGACGAAGTAATGAGAGACACCATGGAAACCTTCGAGTGTATTAACGTTCTGCAGGCAAACGAGCAGCTGGCACAGGGTGCGCAGCTGGTGGATATTCGCGATCCGCAAAGCTTTGCCATGGGCCATGCGGCGGGCGCACTGCACCTCTCTAACGACAACCTCGCCGACTTTATCGCGCAGGCCAGGCACGATCTGCCGGTGCTGGTGATGTGCTACCACGGCAATAGCAGCAAAGGCGCGGCGCAGTTCCTGCTCGGCCAGGGCTTTAGCGATGTCTACAGTATTGACGGCGGTTTTGATGCCTGGCGTACGGCTTTCCCGGCGCAGGTCGCCAGCGGCAGCCTGTGATTGATCGATAAAGGAAGGAGAGCACCGCATGATGCGCATTACCCAGTTCAGCCATCCACGCATGGCGCAGGCATTTGTTGATTACATGGCGACGCGCGGCGTAACGCTGCGCATTGAGCGCGAAAGCCACTACGTGATTATGCTGGATGATGACAGTAAGCTGGAGATGGTCGAAAACGAACTCGCGCAGTTTGTGCGCGATCCCAACCATCCGCGCTATCAGGCGGCGAGCTGGAAGAGCGGCAGCACCGAGAGCGGCTTACGCTATGAGCGCAGCAACATCTGGGCGAACATTCGCGCACGCGCAGGCCCCCTCACGCTGACAATCATGATCGTCTGTGTGGCCGTCTTCATTCTGATGCAGATCGTGGGCGATGATGTGGCGCTGGATTGGCTGGCATGGCCTGCCGACTCGTCGCAATATTTCCAGGTATGGCGCTGGTTCAGCCATGCGCTGCTGCACTTTTCGCTGCTGCACATCTTGTTTAACCTGATGTGGTGGTGGTATCTCGGCGGGGCGGTAGAGAAACGTCTCGGCAGCGGTAAGCTGTTTGTGATTATGCTGATCTCCGCGCTCCTCAGTGGCTGGATGCAGGCTAAATTCAGCGGCGTACTGTTTGGTGGCTTGTCCGGCGTGGTCTATGCGCTTATGGGTTATTGCTGGCTGCGTGGCGAGCGCGATCCCGAAAGTGGTATTTACCTCGAGCGCGGACTGATTGGCTTCGCTATTGTATGGCTGGTTATTGGCTGGTACGGCGCGTTTGGCCTGTCGATTGCGAATGCCGCGCACGTCACCGGGTTGCTGGTTGGCCTGGCGATGGCATTTGTTGATACGCGCAAAATCGCGCGTCGCTAGCTGCAGGAAGAAAAAAGAACACGGCGGTGAGCCGAGGAGAGAGATGTGAAGCAGACGCAACGTCATGACGCCATTATCGATCTGGTCCGGCGTCAGGGATATGTCAGTACAGAAGAGCTGGTGGATCACTTTGAGGTCAGCCCGCAGACCATCCGGCGCGATCTGAACGATCTGGCCGATCAGAACAAAATTCAGCGCCATCACGGCGGCGCGGCGCTGCCCTCCAGCTCGGAAAATACCGCATGGCAGGACCGCAAAATGATGTGGTCCGCGGAAAAGGCGCGCATTGCGGAACGCGTCGCGAGCCAGATCCCGGACGGCGCCACGCTGTTTATTGATATCGGCACAACGCCGGAAGCTGTGGCGCATGCGCTGCTCAATCACAACAATCTGCGCGTGGTAACAAACAACCTCAACGTAGCGATTTTACTGATGGGCAAGCCCGATTTCCGCGTGATTATTGCCGGCGGCGAAGTGCGCACGCGTGACGGCGGAATCATGGGCGAGGCCACGCTTGATTTCATCTCTCAGTTCCGCCTGGATTACGGCATTCTCGGTATCAGCGGCATTGATATGGATGGCTCGCTGCTGGAGTTCGATTACCACGAAGTCCGCACCAAACGCGCCATTATCGAGAATTCGCGCTGCGTGATGCTGGTGGTGGATCACTCCAAGTTTGGCCGTAACGCGATGGTTAACCTCGGTAATATGAGCCTGATCGATTACATGTATACCGACCAGGCGCCACCCGCCAGCGTGCTGAAGGTGATAGAGCAGCACGAGGTGCATCTGGAGCTGTGCTGACTGGCACAGCCCCCGTAGCGGCGCAATTTATTGCGCGATAAATCGCGCCGCGACAAAAATGTGCCTGCCCTGATACCTGTTTTTTCACCCCATCTCACTTTCCCTGTCGCTTTTTTCTACACCCCCAGCTTTACTTATCCATTCAGCTTTTGCGCTTGCCGGTCTTTACCCTTCACGGATTTAAAGGATTGCTATGTCGCCGCAAACATTTAACAGACCCCGCTTTGACGCCGCGCTGACCCGCCAGTGGCAGCACCTTGGGCTGATCTCCGCCCGGCAGATGACCCCGCATCAGTGGTGGCAGGCGCTGAGCCGCGCCCTGGCGGAAATGCTGGCCACCCAGCCGCCCGTGCAGGCGAAAAGCGGCCAGCGGCACGTGAACTATCTCTCCATGGAGTTTCTGATCGGTCGTCTCACCGGCAATAACCTGCTGAACCTTGGCTGGTATAACGAGGTGCAGGCGGCGCTGGCCGAACATGAGATCGCACTGAATGAGCTGCTGGAAGAGGAGATCGACCCGGCGCTGGGCAATGGCGGTCTGGGGCGTTTGGCAGCCTGCTACATGGACTCCATGGCAACCGTGGGGCAGGCGGCGACCGGCTACGGCCTGAACTATCAGTATGGCCTGTTCCGGCAGTGGTTTGATGACGGACAGCAGCAGGAAGCGCCTGACGACTGGCAGCGCGATCGCTATCCGTGGTTTCGTCACAACGCCGCGCAGGATGTCATGGTCGGCATCGGCGGCAAGGTCAAACGGGGCAGTGACAGACGCCATTACTGGAAAGCCAAATTTCAGCTGCGCGGCGAAGCCTGGGACTTGCCGGTTGTCGGCTATCGCAACGGCGCGACGCTGCCGCTGCGGCTGTGGAGAGCGGTGGGCATCCAGCCGTTTGATCTCACCCTGTTCAATGAGGGCAACTTCCTGCGGGCAGAGCAGCCGGGTATCGAAGCCGACAAGCTGACGAAGGTACTCTATCCCAACGATAACCATCAGGAGGGCAAGCGCCTGCGCCTGATGCAGCAGTATTTTCAGTGTGCCTGCGCGGTAGCCGATATTCTGCGCCGCCATCATCAGGCCGGTCGGGCACTGCATACACTGCCGGACGTTGAAGTGATCCAGCTTAATGATACCCACCCGACCATCGCCATCCCGGAGATGCTGCGCGTGCTGCTGGATGAGCATCAGCTGGCGTGGGATGAGGCCTGGCACATCACCAGCCGCACTTTCGCCTACACCAACCATACGCTGATGCCGGAAGCGCTGGAGCGCTGGGATGAGCGGCTGGTGCGCGATTTACTGCCGCGCCATCTGCAGATCATCAAAGAGATTAATCGTCGCCTGAAGAAGCAGGTAAAGAAGCAGTGGCCTGGCGACAGTGCGATGTGGCACAAGCTGGCGGTGGTGGCAGAAGGGCAGGTGCGTATGGCGAACCTGTGTGTGGTGAGCTGTTTTGCCGTCAACGGTGTGGCGGCGCTGCACTCCGCGCTGGTGGTGAAGGATCTGTTTCCGGAGTACCACCAGCTATGGCCGCATAAGTTCCACAATGTAACCAACGGCATTACGCCACGCCGCTGGCTGAAGCAGTGCAATCCGCAGCTGGCCACGCTGATTGATAACACGCTGCAGGTCGAGTGGGCGAACGATCTCAACGCGCTGGAGTGGCTGGCGCCGTACGCGAAAAAGCACGCGTTTCGTGAGCAGTTCCGCAGCGTGAAGCAGCAGAACAAGCTGCGGCTGACGCTATACGTAAAACGTGTCACCGGCATCGATATCAATCCGCAGGCGCTTTTCGACGTGCAGATCAAACGTCTGCATGAGTACAAACGTCAGCATCTCAGCTTGCTCTATCTGCTGCACTGCTATCGTCAGCTGCGCGCTAATCCTGACAACCCCGACACGGTGCCACGCGTGTTTCTGTTTGGCGCAAAAGCGGCACCGGGCTACTACCTGGCAAAAAACATCATCTATGCCATTAATAAAGTGGCGGAGGTGATCAACAACGATCCGCATGTGGGCGATCGCCTCAAAGTGGTGTTTATCCCGGATTACCGCATCACTGCGGCCGAGCTGCTGATTCCCGCGGCCGATCTCTCGGAGCAGATCTCCACCGCCGGTTATGAAGCCTCGGGCACGGGCAACATGAAGCTGGCGCTGAACGGTGCCCTGACTATCGGTACGCTGGATGGCGCGAACGTTGAAATTGCAGAAGCGGTAGGAGAGAAAAATATCTTTATTTTCGGCAACAGCGTGGACGAGGTAAAAGCGCTTAAGGCGGGTGGCTATAGCCCGAAGAAGCTGCGTAAGCAGAATCGATATCTGGATAGCCTGCTGAAAGAGCTGGAGAAGGGCAAATTCAGCGCCGGTGATAAGCAGGCGTTTACGCTGCTGCTGGATAGCCTGACGAAAAACGGCGATCCCTGGCTGGTGCTGGCGGATTTTGACGCCTATCTGGCGGCTCAGCAGCGCGTGGAGGCGCTATGGCGGGATCAGGAGGCCTGGACCAAAGCGGCGATCCTCAACACGGCGCGCACCGGACGTTTTAGTTCTGACCGCGCCATCCGCGACTATCAGCAGCGCATCTGGCAGGCCGCACGTTAGTGCGCGCTGTCCGTTATGTTTTTGCACGGGCGCTCCGGCTGGAGCGCCAGCACATCACTACAATGCCGCATTGACCGCGCAGGTAAGGGAGATCCCATGACCATCAAGAAACTGGATCAGGCAGCTCGGGAAGCCGGCATCGCCCTCAGCTTTATCAATAACAAAGGCGAATCACAAACCATCAGCGATGAGACCAAACAGGCGCTGCTGGCCATTATGAACACGCCAGAAGGCAAAGCACCGCCGCTGCCGCCGGTACAGGTATTTACCGTCGGAGAGCCGCTTCAGCTGGTGCCTGCGGGCAGCGGCGCCTGGCGCTGGCAGCTCGCCACTGAGCAGGGTGAAACGCACAGCGGCAACGTCAAAGGCGGCGCGACGCTGACGCTGCCGTCTGACCTGACGGAAGGGTATCATCAGCTGACGCTGGAGAAGGGCCGTCAGCAGTGCCAAACGCGCATTATTATCGCACCGCAGCGCTGCTATTTACCGGCGGTATTAGAGACAGAAAAACGCTGGGGCGCGCTGGTGCAGCTGTATACCCTGCGTTCAGAACAGAACTGGGGCATCGGGGATTTTGGCGATCTGCTGCAGATGGTGGAGCAGGTGGCAGCGCACGGCGGGGATTTTATCGGCCTTAATCCGCTTCACGCGCTCTATCCGGCGCAGCCCGACCACACCAGCCCGTACAGCCCCTCTTCACGCCGTTGGCTCAACGTGCTCTATATCGATGTCAATTCGCTGGAGGCATTCCAGCAAAGTGACGAGGCACAGCGCTGGTGGCACAGCGCGGCAACCCGCAGGGCGTTAAAACAGGCGCGTGCCGCGCAGTGGGTAGATTACCGCGCCGTCGCCGGGCTGAAACTCACCGCGCTGCGTTTTGCCTGGCAGCAGGCTCAGCCGCACGCGGCAGCGCAGCAGGCTTTTCAGCAGTTCCTTGCTGCGGGCGGCGATCATCTGCGCTACCAGGCGGCCTTTGACGGCATTCTGGCGGAGCGCAGCCAGCAGCACCCCGAGGAGTGGGGCTGGGAGCGATGGCCAGAGGGGTGGCGCAATGCGCATCAGCCCGAGGTGCAGCAGTGGTGCGCGCAGCACGAGGATGAGATTCTGTTCTGGAGCTGGCTGCAGTGGGTGGCGCAGCAGCAGTTTACCGCCTGCTGGCAGCGCAGCCAGAAGTTAGGTATGGCGGTGGGTCTATACCGCGATCTGGCGGTAGGGGTTGCGCAGCACAGCGCCGAAACCTGGCAGGATCCGCAGCTGTATAAATTGGGTGCGTCAGTGGGCGCGCCGCCGGATCCGCTCGGGCCGCTCGGGCAGAACTGGGCCCTGCCACCGCTGGATCCCCACGTCATGCGCCAGCGCGGCTATCAGCCGTTTATCGATCTGCTGCGCGCCAACATGCGCGACTGCGGCGCACTGCGCATTGATCACGTTATGGCGCTGCTGCGGCTATGGTGGATTCCCTATGGCGAAGGGGCGGATAAAGGCGCATACGTCTCCTATCCGGTGCACGATCTGCTGGCGATTCTGGCGCTGGAGAGCCAGCGTGAGCGCTGCATGGTGATCGGCGAGGATCTGGGAACGGTGCCGCAGGAGATCATAGGTCTGCTGCGCGATCGCGGTATTTTTTCGTGGAAGGTGCTGTTCTTTGAACAGGAGAACAAACGCTATCGTCTGCCATCAGACTATCCGCGGCAATCCATTGCCAGCGCGAGCACCCATGATTTACCGACGCTGACCGCCTTCTGGAATGAGGACGATCTGCGGCTGCGCAGTGAGCTGGGCCAGTTTGCGAAAAAAAGCCTGCTCAGCGCCGCTATCAGGCAGCGTCATCAGGAGAGAGCGGCGTTACTGCAGGCCATGCGTCAGGCCGGCGTGATACCTGCACGCAGTAACCCCACAGCCGATACGGCGCTGACACCCAATCTCAATCAGGCCATCCACCGTTTTCTGGCGCATACCGACAGCGCGCTGCTGGGGCTGCAGCCAGAGGATTGGCTGGAGATGGAAAAGCCGGTGAATGTGCCGGGCACGGTAGATGAGTATCCCAACTGGCGACGTAAGCTTCGTGTGCCGCTGGAAAAGATGTTCAGCTACAGAAAGGTGCAGACGCTACTGAAAGTGGTAAGCGAAGGGCGCAAACAGCGCTAGAAGCGTGCGGCAGCCTTGCGGGGCTGCCGCAGAACAGAAGCGATCAGTAGTAAGAGTGCTCGCCGCGCTGGTGCTCGGTGAGATCGCGCACGCCTTTCAGCTCAGGGAAGGCCGCCAGCAGCTCTTTCTCAATGCCATCTTTCAGCGTGACGTCAATCATTGAGCAGCCGTTACAGCCGCCGCCAAACTGCAGAATGGCGATACCGTCATCAGTAATCTCCATCAGCGATACGCGACCGCCGTGGCTCGCCAGCTGTGGGTTAATCTGCGCCTGCAGCAGGTACTCAACGCGCTCAGCCATTGGCGCATCATCCGACACTTTACGCATTTTGGCGTTTGGCGCTTTCAGCGTCAGCTGAGAACCGAGATTATCGGTGACGAAGTCGATTTCGGCATCTTCCAGGTACGGTGCGCTCAGCTCATCGACATAAGCGGAGAGCTTCTCGAACTTCAGTTCGGTGTCGGTCGCTTCGACGGCATCAGGCGGGCAGTAAGACACACCACATTCGGCGGTCGGCGTACCTGGATTAATGACAAATACGCGAATCTGAGTGCCATCTTCCTGTTTTGACAGCAGTTTTGCGAAGTGCTCTTGCGCAGTATCAGTAATACGGATCATGGCGATTGCTCAATAGTTGACTAAATTACCTGGTTATAATACGCCCAACACCGACGCTCTACAAGGTACGGCACAGGCATCCGATTTGTATGCTGGCCGCGCCTTGCGCCAGCAACAGGTGGCTGATTTGCGCCACCGTACTGCCGGTGGTGACCACATCATCAATCAGCAGGATATGGCGTCCGCGCACCGGCATTTCAAGCCGAAAGGCGCCGCGCAGGTTCTTTTTCCGCGCGCTGGCGCTCAGTGCATGCTGCGCAGCGCCGTGGCGAACGCGCCGCACGGCTTCGCGATAGTCACAGCCGAGCCAGTGCGCCAGCGGTCTGGCCAGCAAGGCGGCCTGGTTGTAGCCGCGCTGCCAGGCGCGACGGCGGTGCAGCGGTACGCTCAAAACCAAATCGATGCGCGGCAGCAGTTCATGACGGCGCTTTGTTAATAATTTTAACAAAAGCAGCCGCGCCAGCATCACTCTGAGTGCGGTTACGCGTGAGAATTTCAGCTGCTGCACCCAATCGCTTAGCGGTGGCACATAGTCACTGACGCACACCAGGCCGTGCCACGGCGGTGGACGGCGGATGCAGCGCCCGCAGGGCTGTGCGCTGCTGGCGGGTAAACCGCAGCAGGGGCAGAGCGATGGCAGCGGGGGTAACTGGCGCAAACAGCTGCTGCAGAGACCGTGTACGGCGATATGCAGCGGCAGGCGGCATAGCCAACACAGGGCCGGGATTGATAGCATAGCGACCTCCTTTTCACTTTTCGGGAGTATACCGATGAGTTCGCTTTACTGGCACACCACGGGCGAAGGCGATCGCGATCTTGTGCTGCTGCACGGCTGGGGATTGAACGCCGAAGTGTGGCAAAACATTGTTCCGCGACTCAGCCCGCATTTCCGCCTGCACCTGGTGGATCTGCCGGGCTTTGGCCGCAGTCAGGCATCTGGACCGCTCTCGCTGGCGGCAATGGCACAGCTGCTGCTGCCGCACCTGCCGGAGCGTGCCGCACTTCTCGGCTGGTCACTTGGCGGTCTGGTTGCCAGCCAGCTGGCGCTGACGGTACCGCAGCGCGTGAGTGCGCTGATTAGCGTGGCATCCTCTCCCTGCTTTACCGCGCAGGAGAGCTGGCCGGGCATCAAACCAGAGACGCTGGAGAGCTTCCAGCAGCAGCTGAGCAGCGATTTTCAGCGCACCGTTGAGCGTTTTCTGGCGTTGCAAACCATGGGCACGGAGCATGCGCGCCAGGATGCGCGCCAGCTTAAAGAGGTTGTGCTGTCGCAGCCGATGCCGGCGGTCGCGGTGCTGGAGGGCGGGCTGGAGATTCTGCGGCGCGAGGACTTACGTGAGGCGCTGGACAACCTGCAGCTGCCGTTTCTGCGCATTTACGGCGCGCTGGACGGGCTGGTGCCGCGTCGCATTGCCGCCGCACTGGATCAGCGCTGGCCGCAATCGCCCTCCGTGGTGATGGAGAAAGCCGCGCACGCACCCTTTATCTCTCATCCGGAGGCATTCTGCCAGCAGGTGCTGCAGTTTATCCACGCAGCCACATAAATTGCCACGCCGCCAGCGTCAGCGGCTGGCGGCCATCAATTTTTTGCCCGCTAATCAGATCGTGATAGTGGCGCCCCTGCGGCAGCCGGGTCGTGACTTCACGGCTGCTCAGGTTAAATACGCAGAGAATGCCCTCTTTGCCGGGCGCGTGACGGCGCAGCAGCAGCAGGGCATTTTCGCTCTCCAGCAGTGTCATCGGGTTATCCGGATGAAAAGCGGGCTGGCGCGTACGTAACTGGATCAGCGCGCTCAACCGTTCAAATACCTGCTGGCGCAGCGGATTGCCGCCGCTGATCCACTGCTCCATTTCGCGCAGACTGTACTTTTCCCGGTTAATGGCGCGATTGTGACCGGCAGCGCGCACCCCTTCGTTATCGTTTCGTGACCCAAGTATGCTTTGAATATAGATGGCGGGCACGCCCGGGAAAGCCAGCAGGATGGCGTGCGCCAGCAAAAAACGGCGCAGGCGCGTATCGTCATCGTCGTTTTGATGGTTGAGCGCATCCAGATACGTCACGTTAATTTCATAGGGGCTGGTGGTGCCGTCCGGGTTGTTTTTATAGGAGACCAGCGCGCCTTCCAGCGCCAGTTCACGCACCAGCGCCACGATCTCAACTTCTGACAAGATGCCGCGCGCCGGATTGAGCCCTATGCCATCGTGCGAGGCAAGGAAATTGAAAAAGGTTGTGCCGCCGCTGCCTGACTCCAGCGTGCTGGCCCACTGGCGCAGCGCGCGTGCTGAACCGGAGTGGATAGCGTGTAACACCAGCGGCGGCAGTGAAAACTGATACACCATCTGCGCCTCGTCGTGACCATTACCGAAGTAACTGATGTTGTCCTGATGAGGCACGTTGGTTTCTGTGATGATCACCGTACCGGGCGCCACCTCATTGGCAATGGCGCGGAACAGCTTCACCAGCTGATGCGTTTTGGTCAGGTGAATGCAGCGGGTGCCGGGCGTTTTCCACATGTAACCCACCGCATCCAGCCGCACGTAGTCCGCGCCTTTATTCAGGTAATCCAGCAGTACGCCGACCATGCGAATCAGCACGTCGGGATTGGCGAAGTTGAGGTCAATCTGATCGGCGCTAAAGGTGGTCCAGATGTAGCGCGTCTCGCCGTCCGCCATCTCAAACGGGGTGAGCAGCGGTGAGGTACGCGGTCGCGTGACCGCGCTGAGATCGGTCGCGGGCGGCATACTGATAAAGAAATCATCCCAGCCCGGATCCTGCGCCAGAAAATGGCGAAACCAGGCGCTGTGTGACGACATATGATTACAGACAAAATCAAACATCAACCGCGTTTCGCTGTGCAGCGCGGCGATATGCTGCCAGTCGCCGCAGATGGGATTGACCTTGTGGTAATCAATGACGGAGAAGCCATCGTCAGATGAATAGGGGAAAAACGGCAGCAGGTGCACCAGACTAAAGGTGGACTGCAGGTGCTGCTGGTAAAAGCGCGAGAAGCTGGCAAGCGTGGGCTGTTCAGGTTCGCGGAACTGGTCGGCATAGCTAATCAGCACCACATCTTTCTCATCCCAGTGCGCTTTACGCGGCAGTTTTACCGTGTCGCGCGCGGCGCGGATATGCGAGAGCAGACGCTCACGCGCGATAGCAGGGAAACTACCGTCGTATATCTCATCAAGTAAAGCGTTGATTATATCCATCAGATCGCCGGGCCACGCGGAGGGTTATTTTTTCAGCCTAGACCGCCGGGACAATTTATCAACTCATTACGCGCGGAGCATTAAGCTGCTCCGCGCAATTCAGGCAGGAAATTAATGCTTTTTACCGAAGGCAGCAGCAAGCGCATCACCCATGGCGCTGTTGCCCACAGAGGTGCTCGCCGGTTTGCCGCGGCCTTTGTTCGCTGCCGCCGGACGGGCTGGCTCTTTTGCCGCGCCGCGATTGCCGGCGCGTGAACTGCTTTCACCAGGTTGCTCATCCAGACGCATGGTGAGCGCAATACGTTTACGCTGCAGATCAACCTCCATCACCTTCACTTTGACAATATCGCCGGCCTTCACCACCTGATGCGGATCTTCAACGAACTTGTCGGACAGCGAGGAGATATGTACCAGGCCATCCTGATGGACACCGATATCCACAAAAGCACCGAAGTTGGTCACGTTGGTTACCGCCCCTTCCAGCACCATGCCGGGCAGCAGGTCATTCAGCGTTTCCACGCCTTCGGCAAACTGCGCGGTTTTAAACTCCGGACGCGGATCGCGGCCTGGCTTCTCCAGCTCTTTGATGATGTCGGTAACGGTGGGCAGACCAAAGCGCTCATCAGTGAAGTCGCGCGCATTCAGATTGCGTAATCCACCGGGATTGCCCATCAGCTCATTCAGCGCCTGCTCGGTCGCCGCCAGAATACGCTCCACCAGTGGATATGCCTCCGGGTGGACGGTTGAGGCGTCGAGCGGGTTATCACCGTGGTTGATACGCAGGAAGCCTGCGCACTGTTCAAAGGCTTTCGGGCCGAGGCGGCTCACCTTGAGCAGCTGCTGGCGGTTCTGGAAGCGGCCGTTTTCATCCCGCCAGCTGACAATGTTCTGCGCCATCATGCGCGTCAGACCGGCCACGCGAGTGAGCAGGGCGACCGAGGCGGTATTCAGATCAACGCCCACGGCATTCACGCAATCCTCAACCACGGCATCCAGCTTCTTCGCCAGCTGGCTCTGGCTAACGTCATGCTGATACTGGCCGACACCGATGGATTTCGGATCAATCTTCACCAGCTCTGCCAGTGGGTCCTGCAGACGGCGGGCAATGGAGACGGCGCCGCGCAGTGACACATCCAGATCCGGGAACTCCAGCGCAGCCAGTTCGGAAGCCGAATAGACCGAGGCCCCGGCTTCGCTGACAATCACTTTCTGCGCTTTGATCTGCGGGAACTGTTTCTGCACATCAAGGAAGAAGCGCTCGGTTTCCCGTGAAGCCGTTCCGTTGCCAATCGCCACCAGTTCAACCTGATGTTTCGTGCACAGCGCCGCAACTGCGGTCGCAGCTTTGGCTGCCTGGCCGGTGTGCGGATAGATGGTATCGGTAGCGACCAGCTTGCCGGTGGCATCCACCACGGCTACTTTCACGCCGGTACGCAGGCCGGGATCGAGGCCCATGGTGGCGCGCATTCCGGCCGGGGCGGCCATCAGCAGATCGTGCAGGTTACGGGCGAACACGTTGATCGCTTCGTCCTCTGCGCGTTCGCGGATAGTGCCCATCAGTTCGGTTTCGAGGTGCAGCAGCACTTTTATGCGCCAGGTCCAGCTCACCACCGCTTTGCGCCAGCTGTCCGCCGGTGCGTTATTGAGGCGCAGACCAAGGTGATCGGCGATCAGCGTTTCGCCGTGGCTCTCACGCGGGGCTTCGTCATACTGCGGGTCAGCATTCAGCGACAGCTGCAGGATGCCCTCATTACGGCCGCGGAACATCGCCAGCGCGCGGTGCGAGGGCACCGTGCTAAGGGCTTCGTGGTGATCGAAATAGTCGCGGAATTTCGCGCCCTCTTCCTCTTTACCCTCTACCACGCGTGATACCAGATGCGCATTTTTCCACAGGTAGTCACGCACTTTCGCCAGCAGCGTGGCGTCTTCCGCAAAGCGCTCCATCAGGATGTAGCGTGCGCCATCCAGCGCAGCGCGCACGTCGGCTACGCCTTTGTCAGCATCAACGTAGTCCGCCGCCAGCTGCTCCGGGACCTGCGAGGGATCCTGCCACAGCGTTTCAGCCAGCGGCTCAAGGCCGGCTTCAATGGCAATCTGCCCACGGGTGCGGCGTTTCTGTTTATAGGGCAGATAGAGGTCTTCCAGCTCGGTTTTATTCAGCGTGCCCTGAATGGCACTGGCTAACTCCGGCGTCAGTTTGCCCTGATCATCGATGGATTTCAGAATCGACTGGCGACGCTCTTCCAGCTCGCGCAGGTAGCCAAGACGGCTCTCCAGCGTACGCAGCTGGGTATCGTCCAGCCCGCCGGTCACTTCCTTACGGTAACGTGCAATAAACGGCACGGTGTTCCCTTCATCCAGCAGGCGAACAGCGGCCTCGACCTGCGCGGCGCGCGCCTGCAGTTCACTTGCAATAATCTGGCTCAGCGAATCTTTCATCATCATTAACAGCTTAACAGGGTGAGAAACAGGGGACAGTTATACGGATTGGGACGGCAAATTTCCAGCCGGGCGCAGGTGAATCCATCTTTTTCTGAATGCACTCCGCAAATAAGAAATGGCTGCCGAAACGCTTAGCGATCTAACGGTTAAACCCCGCCACAATAGCGCGCGGGATTCTGGCTGACGCTGAAAACATCTGCCCTATAATCCGCTGCAAACCATGGAGTGGAGGCAGTGATGATTAAACTTTTGATGTTGCTGGCAGGCCGGGATCTGCTGGTGCGTTATCGTCTGGCGATCGCTTTACTGGCCGCGAGTGGTCTGCTTCTCGCGGCCATGATTGCACTGGATTTAGCGATCGATGGGCATATCAATATTTCCGCCAGCGTTCTGGCCGCGGTCTTGCTGCTGTCGCTGCTGTTTAACCTGCTCAGCGGGGAGGCTTCGCTGCAGCGCTGGCTCAATCTATTGTTCTCTCTCATCTTTATCGGCACGCTGGTCGTGGGGTTGATCTGGCACGGCGATGGCCGGCAGTTAAAAAAGCTCATCTTTGCCGTGATGGAAGTGTGCCTGCTGTGTAACGGTCTGTTCCGCTGTCTGAGTGCGGCACTGATTCAGCGGCGGCGCTGGGCGCGCCACTTTCTGCTGGGGTGTGGCGAAATGGTGCTGGGCGGCGTGCTGTTATTTAGCGGGCACGACCTGCACGGTTGCCTGTTACTGGGCGGCTGGCTGATATTTCTGCTGCTCTCTTTTAGCCTGACGATATGGCGTGTCTATCGCCAGTGGCAGCGCCTGCCGGACGGCGATTCACTGACCTTGTTGCCCTGCTTTTGCCGGGGCCATCGCCACATGGCGCGGCTCAAACCGTGGCTGCAAACACCGTTCCCGTCAGATTCTGAGACATTCTCGCTGTATGTGCATGTCTGGCAGGCGCAGTGTGAAGCCGATAAGCAGCCCAGACGCTATGTGATTGATCGCTATATTGGTGTAATTAACGGGGCCGGGGAGTTTTGCACCGGGCATGCGGCACTGAGTTTTGGTCAGCACGGCTATATCAGTCTCTATCCACTGCAGGAGATTGTGCCGGCAAGAGAGGCGCTGCCGCGCCTGCTGCTGGCCGGGCAGATCAACGATCGTCCCGGGCGCTTCCTGCCTTCGCTGGCGGCAGAGGTCGCGGGCTGGCGCAGCCCGGATATCACGCTCAGTTTCGCCCGCTATAACCGTCGGGCACTGGCGAATTACTGGCATGCCAATGGCCAGGATAGTCTGTATAACCTGACGGCGAAGAACTGCTCAACTACGGTCATCGACGCCGTAGATGTGGCGCTGGAGGGGTACCTGAGCCAGCGGCTGTGCATCGTTACGCTCTTACTGCAGCCGGCATTCTGGGGCGCATGTATGCTGCGTGAACGGGCGGAAATCATGACGTGGACGCCAGGGCTGGTGGCCGATTATGTGCGTATGCTGAAAAAGACGCTGGGCGGCTATCCGGGCCGATAAAGGTTTGTGCTAGCCTCTGTGCAGTCCTGAGAATGATGACAATGAGCCGATGTAATGAAAACCCAACTGATTACCCGCGAAGGCTATAACAAGTTACGTGCTGAGCACGACCACTTGTGGAACGAAAAGCGCCCGGAAATCACCCGTATCGTCTCCTGGGCCGCCAGCCTGGGCGATCGCTCCGAGAACGCGGATTACACCTATAACAAACGTCTGCTGCGTCAGATTGATCGCCGGGTACGCTATCTGCGTAAATGTCTGGCCGATCTGAAAATTGTCGATTACGCTCCGCAGCAGGAGGGCAAAGTGTTTTTTGGCGCCTGGGTGGAAGTGGAAAATGAGCAGGGTGAAGTAAAGCGTTTTCGCATTGTCGGGCCGGACGAGATCTACGGCGATGCGGTGAAAGAGTACATTTCGGTCGATTCACCGATGGCGCGGGCGCTGATTAAGAGAGAGGTGGACGACGAAGTGACGGTTAATACGCCAGAGGGGCAGAAGATCTGGTTTGTGAACCGTATTGAGTACGTGAAGAGTCCGCAGTAGAGGCCGGGACGGGGATTGTGCACGCTGTCTCCCTCCCGGATCCTCCTCCGCGCGCAGAAGAGGCCGGATGGGGGACAGCGGGCACATACCCGAACCGCCCCGTATCCGCCGTTAGCGCAGACCTATTTCCCCGGCGTTGTTGCCGTGGTGGTCGACGTATTGCCGCCGCGATCGCCGCCGCCCATAGTGGCCAGGGCAACGCCGAGCAGTGCGCCTACCGCGCCAACGCCAATCGCATCCGAGTTACCTTTTGCCGTGGTTGAGGCTTGCGCCCCTGCCGCTTCTCCTGCCGGAGTGGCAGCCTGCGCCTGAGTCAGGCTGGTTAATACCAGAGCGCCCAGCAGAACAACGGTTTTTTTCATTTTTTTCTCTCCACATGAACCCAATCAACGCATCTGGTAAGCAGTGTGGAAGATAGAATAACGAAGCGAAAGTGCCCTTTATTGACTGATTTATCAGGCTTTATTTAACGCTGGTCTGGTTGGCGTGGCAGCAGGGATTGTTCCGAGAGCAGAAGCATCACTTAAGGCAAAAACGCCACATTTTATGCTAACCGGCCGCCGGTTATCCACTATTCTGCCCGACACATTGCCGGCGGGCAGGCTGAAACAGGCAGCACGCGGGGCCGGACCGATCCTGAGCCAGCGGCAACCAGAAAAAGTGCCTGTTTTTCAGACAAGCGCTAAATTGCGCTAAAAAAGCATGAGCTAAAGCGCATCCGTCCGTTAAAATTCAAGATAAGCTGCTGTTTAATATGCTTTGTAACAATTTCGGCTAGAATATAAACCATTAATGACTGTCACAGACGGGCATCTTTTTTACACAATATCGGCTCAGGCAATGGCGCCTTTGGGAGTTGAACATGCAAGAGAACTACAAAATTCTGGTCGTCGATGATGATATGCGTTTGCGCGCGCTGCTCGAACGTTATCTCACCGAGCAGGGCTTTCAGGTGCGCAGTGTCGCTAACGCCGAGCAGATGGATCGTCTGCTGACCCGTGAATCCTTCCATTTAATGGTGCTCGATCTGATGTTGCCGGGCGAAGATGGTCTCTCTATCTGCCGCCGTCTGCGCAGCCAGAGCAACCCGATGCCGATCATTATGGTTACCGCCAAGGGCGAAGAGGTGGATCGTATTGTCGGGCTGGAGATCGGCGCCGATGATTACATTCCAAAACCGTTCAACCCGCGTGAGCTACTGGCACGTATCCGCGCCGTACTGCGTCGTCAGGCCAATGAGTTGCCAGGCGCACCTTCGCAGGAAGAGGCCGTTATCGCCTTCGGTAAATTCAAACTCAACCTGGGCACGCGTGAAATGTTCCGCGAAGATGAGCCGATGCCGCTCACCAGCGGTGAGTTTGCGGTACTGAAAGCGCTGGTCAGCCATCCCCGTGAACCGTTATCACGCGATAAGCTGATGAACCTGGCGCGTGGACGTGAATACAGTGCGATGGAGCGTTCCATTGACGTGCAGATCTCTCGTCTGCGTCGCATGGTAGAAGAGGATCCGGCGCATCCACGCTACATTCAGACCGTATGGGGTCTTGGCTACGTATTCGTTCCGGACGGCAGCAAAGCATGAGGCGATTGCGCTTCTCTCCCCGCAGTTCGTTTGCCCGCACCCTGTTATTGATCGTTACCTTGCTGTTTGTCAGCCTGGTAACGACCTATCTGGTGGTGCTGAATTTCGCCATTCTTCCCAGCCTGCAGCAGTTCAATAAGGTCCTTGCATATGAAGTTCGTATGCTAATGACCGACCGGCTGCAGCTGGAGGATGGCACGCAGCTGGAGGTGCCACCGGCCTTCCGGCGCGAAATTTATCGCGAACTGGGCATTTCGTTGTATACCAATGCCGCGGCGGAAGAGAGCGGTTTGCGCTGGGCGCAGCATTATGAATTCCTCAGCGAGCAGATGGCGCAGCAGCTGGGCGGGCCGACCGATGTGCGGGTGGAAGTGAACAAAAACTCGCCGGTGGTCTGGCTGAAAACCTGGCTGTCACCCGATATCTGGGTGCGCGTGCCGCTGACAGAGATCCATCAAGGGGACTTCTCCCCGCTGTTCCGCTATACCCTGGCGATTATGCTGCTGGCGATTGGCGGCGCATGGCTATTTATCCGTATTCAAAACCGACCCCTGGTTGACCTGGAGCACGCTGCGCTGCAGGTCGGTAAAGGCATTATTCCGCCACCGCTGCGCGAGTATGGCGCATCGGAAGTGCGCTCGGTCACGCGGGCCTTTAATCAGATGGCGGCGGGCGTGAAGCAGCTGGCTGACGATCGCACATTGCTGATGGCCGGCGTCAGCCACGATTTGCGCACCCCGCTGACGCGTATTCGTCTCGCAACCGAGATGATGAGCGAAGAGGATGGCTATCTGGCCGAATCGATTAATAAAGATATCGAAGAGTGCAACGCCATCATTGAGCAGTTTATTGATTACCTGCGTACCGGCCAGGAGATGCAGACCGAGCGCGCCGATCTCAACAGCGTTCTGGGCGAAGTGGTGGCGGCGGAGAGCGGCTACGAGCGTGAGATTGAAAATGCGGTGATGGATGAAGAGCTGATGCTGGATATCAATCCGCTGTCGATTAAGCGTGCGGTGGCGAATCTGGTGGTGAATGCGGCGCGCTACGGCAATGGCTGGATTAAGGTCAGCAGCGGCCAGGAACTTAATCGCGCCTGGTTCCAGGTGGAAGACGATGGCCCGGGCATTAAGCCCGATCAGCTACAGCATCTGTTCCAGCCGTTTGTTCGCGGCGACAGCGCCCGCAGCACCAGCGGCACCGGGCTTGGGCTGGCGATTGTGCAGCGCATTATTGATGCGCATGCCGGATCGCTGGAGATTGGCGACAGCGAGCGTGGCGGTTTACGCATCCGCGCATGGTTGCCGATTCCGGAGAGTAACGCCACGGCGTTAATCAGCAGTAACCATAGTCTTTGATTATCCAGGTCGGCATAAATGCCGATCCTACGATACTCAATCAATGATGCTAACCCTGCAACGATCTCTACACATTGTAAGGTCGGCATAAATGCCGACCTTACGATACTCAATCAATGATGCTGACCTGCAACGATCTCTACACATTGTAGGGTCGGCATTCATGCCGACCTCTTATTAAGCACGTTTCACAACTGCGGGCCTGCCTGGACCAGCGCTTTGCCTGCGTCGTTGTCGGTATACTTTTCAAAGTTGGTGATAAAACGCTGTGCCAGATCCTGCGCGGCCTGCTGCCAGGCGTCGGCGCTTTCCCAGCTGCGACGCGGATCAAGCATCGCATCATCCACCTGCGTCAGCGTTTTTGGCATCTGCAGATTAAATACCGGCAGCGTCTCCGTCTCCACGTCATCCAGCTCTCCGGCCAGGATCGCATTGATAATGGCGCGCGTATCTTTCAGCGAAATACGTTTACCGCTACCGTTCCAGCCGGTATTCACCAGATAAGCCTGCGCGCCAGCCGCTTCCATGCGCTTCACCAGTACATCGGAATACTGCGTGGGGTGCAGCGTCAGGAACGCTGCGCCAAAGCAGGCGGAGAAGGTGGGCGTTGGCTGCGTCACACCGCGCTCGGTACCGGCGAGTTTGGCCGTGAAGCCTGACAGGAAGTGATACTGCGTCTGCGCCGGCGTTAAACGTGAGACCGGTGGCAGTACACCAAAGGCATCGGCGGTCAGAAAAATGACCTTCTTCGCGTGACCGGCTTTTGATACCGGCTGCACGATGTTTTCAATGTGCTCAATCGGGTAGGAGACGCGGGTATTCTCCGTCTTGCTGGCATCGGCGTAATCCACCGTGCCATCCGCGCGCACAACCACATTCTCCAGCAGCGCATCACGGCGAATCGCGCGGTAGATTTCCGGCTCTGCCTGTTCGGAGAGATTAATGGTTTTGGCGTAGCAGCCACCCTCAAAGTTGAACACGCCATCATCGTCCCAGCCGTGTTCGTCATCGCCAATCAGCTGGCGATCCGGGTCGGTGGAGAGCGTGGTTTTACCGGTACCGGAGAGGCCAAAGAACACCGCCACATCGCCCGCTTTGCCGACGTTAGCCGAGCAGTGCATGGAAGCAATGCCCTTCAGCGGCAACAGATAGTTCATAATCGCAAACAGCCCTTTCTTCATCTCACCGCCGTACCAGGTGCCGCCAATCAGCTGCATGCGCTCGGTAAGGTTGAAGGCGATGAAATTCTCAGAGTGTAAACCCTGCTCCTGCCAGTCCGGGTTAGTGCACTGCGCGGCATTCATGACAACGAAATCCGGTTTGAAGGTGGCCAGCTCCTCGCCGGTCGGACGGATAAACATGTTTTTCACGAAGTGCGCCTGCCAGGCTACTTCCATCACGAAACGTACGCTCAGGCGGGTGTCCGGGTTGGCGCCACAGAAGGCGTCGATGACAAACAGGCGTTTGCCGGAGAGCTGCTGCGTACAGCGATCTTTCAGCGCCTGCCAGGTCTCCTGTGACAGTGGCTGATTATCATTTTTGCCGTTGCCGACGTCGTTCCACCACAGCGTGTCGCGCGTGGTGTCATCACGAACGATGTATTTATCTTTCGGCGAGCGTCCGGTGAAGATGCCAGTATCCACGGCGATAGCGCCGCTCTGCGTCAGAATGCCTCGCGCATAACCTTCCAGCCCGGGGCGGGTCTCCTCCTGAAAGAGCGTGTCGTAATCAGGGTTGTACACCACTTCTGTTGTGTTATGGATGCCCAAAGCGGCGAGGTCTTGCGATGTCAGGCCGTTAACGCGCATGTGACTGCTCCTTAAATCGGTACTTCATTGCATTTTTTATGAGGGAGTCTGCATCCTGTGGCGCATAGCCGCACAGGGCAGATCGCGCGCAGTGTACACATCTGAGAGAAGCGGAAAAGTGAAGATAGTTAAAAATGCGAGCTGGAACGTGACAAGTAGCGATTTCTGCCACTTATGAAACTAAAGTCAGCGTTAATAAGTTAATTTATGTGCAAAATCATAGGGGTATATGGCAGGAAAAGCGGGCGGTTAAATCGCCCGCCCATACGGTTAGTGCAGCTGATCGCTGCCCGCGTTTGGCGCGTTACGCATCGCAGCGATATCAACAGCATCATAGACGTAATGCGAACCGCAATAGTCGCAGTGCATGTCGATCTTGCCATCTTCAGCCAGAATCTCGTCCACCTCTTCAACCGGCAGAGTATTCAGCACTTCACCACAGCGTTCGAACGAGCAGGTGCACTTGAAGCAGACCGGGACAGGATCAAATACGGTGGCCTCCTCCTGGTGGTAAAGACGCCACAGCACATCAGTCGCCGGCAGCTCAATCAGCTCTTCGCTTTTTACCGTTTCCGTCAGCGTCGCCAGATGGTTGAACTCATCCGGATTCTGCTCCTGCGCCGGCAGCACCTGCAGCAGAATGCCGGCCGCGCCTTTATCGCTGGTGCGAATGAACAGGCGAGTTAGCAGCTGCTCGGAGCGCATGAAGTAATCCTCCAGGCAGCCCGCCAGCGTGTCCGCTTCCAGACCCACGACACCCTGATACCGCTCGCCTTTCTCCGGAGAGATGGTGATCACCAGATAGCCGTTGCCGACCATCTCTTTCAGGCTGCTGCCCGCTGCAATAGTGGCATCCTCTTTCACCCGCGCGACACCGCGCAGTTCCTGACGGTTGTTACCGTTGATCACGGCCAGCGTGAGCGGACCGTCACCCTGGAGCTGCACGGTGATATCGCCATCAAACTTGAGCGTGGCGGTTAACAGGCTGGTGGCCACCAGCATCTCGCCCAGCAGATTTTTCACCGGCTCGGCGTAATCGTGGTCTTTTACTACGTCACGCCAGGTTTGGGATACGTTAACCAGTTCGCCGCGCACGGCGACATTTTCGAACAGGTAACGGTGCAGTTGATCTTGTACAGACATAAGGTTTCTCTCGTTGGGGCGCGCGTTATTCATCGCCCGACAATTTAAATTTCATCAGATCGCGGCGCTCTTTCTTATCCGGGCGGCGATCGGGGTGCGGCATCGTGAGCGCATTCATCTTGCGCGCCAGCGCGGTCTTCTCGCGCTTCTCAATACTGGCATCGGTTTCGGCGTACATCTGCCGGGCCTCACTGGCCGGGCGACGCTGGTCGCTAATGGCGGTGATCATCACCGTGCGCTCATCGTTACCCTGGCGCAATGTCAGTTCGGCCTGCAGCTCGACCGGTTTGCCCGGCTTGCTGCGCTGGCCGTTGTAATGCACCTTGCCGCCTTCAATCATTTCGCGTGCCAGCGCGCGGGTTTTATAGAAACGCGCGGCCCACAGCCATTTATCGAGGCGAACGCCTTCGCTGATTTTTTCTTTCATTGCGGCTCCTGCTTTGACACCGGGCCTGGCACTGCGGCGCGTGGCGCGCACTGCCAGAGACACGGGAAAGATGGTTCGGGCCTTGCCGGATACTCACAAGTATGGGTGAAAAGTCAGAAATCAAGAGCGCCAGCCTGGTCGGTCTGATTCTCTTTGCCGGAGAGTTAAGCGTAATCGCCCTTTCTCTTTCCGGCCAAAAAACCGGGCGACAGGGTAGCACAGAAGATCGGGGCTCAGAACTGCCAGCGCACGTGAAGTGAAGTGCGCTACTGGTAACGAATTTCGCCGAAATAGTCAGAGATGACGCAGTAGCGACAGTACTCAAACGGTTCGCTGCTGCCGCTCAGAAAGGTTTTGCGCGCGACAGAGAGCAGCGGCGTCTGGCTGTTAATCTGGAGTAGTTCGCACAACTGCGGGGAGGGTAGAATGGCATCGATCTTCTCAACCGCAGAGCCAATCGTAACCTGATAGCGGCTTTTCAGTTGCTCATACAGCGAGGCGTTCTGCACATCTTCCGGCCGCAGCTGAAGATCCGGGAAGAGGCTCAGATTGATATAGATCTTTTCGTGGTTAAAGGGCTTGCCCTCGGCGTAACGCACTCGTGAGATAAACAGGTACTTGTTTTTGGCCGGCAGGCTTAAGCCATCCTGTAGTGCATCCCGCGCGCCACGGGTGGCGATCTCCAGAATGTGGTTCTCTACACGTACCTGAGCCAGGCTGAGATCCGACGTTATGCCGCGAAAAGTATGGCCGAAATTGATGCCTTCCGGCACGGCGTTTACCACTGAACCGGTACCACGCAGCGAGACGATGATGCCGTTCTCAACCAGCTCGTTCCAGGCCTGTTTCACCACAATCAGGGAGACATCATACTGCCGGGCTATCTCTTTCTGCGTGGGCAGGCGATCGCCGATCCGCCAGGTGCCGGCCAGAATCTGCTGACAAATCAAAGTATAGAGCTGTTTGTATAGTGGCGTATAGCTCGCTTTATCGACGACCAACGTAATACCTCGCGTATGCATCCCTGCGGGGAGCGCTTGTCTCCCCGTTGGTGCGATTAGCCGGTAATCGCGCGGGCCAGCGCCTCAAGAGAGAAGTGGTTCATATGATCTAAGGTGGCAAGATAGTCTGCCGGAAAGGCGGATGCACCAAATTGGGTGCCGACCAGCGCGCCCACCATGGTGGCGACGGTATCCGTATCATTACCGATATTAACGGCGGAAATAATAGCATCAACCGGTTGATGCGCACAGCAGGCGAACAGGCCGAAGGCTGCGGGCACCGCTTCGCTGACATGCAGTCCGGTACCGATGATGTCACTGAGTTCGACGATAGCCGTCTCCCAATGGGCGTGACGTTTACCGATGTTCACCGCCAGTTCGATACGTCGTGCCACCGACGGGCCTGCAATCTCCGCGGCACCCTGTTCATCGGCCAGCACTAACCCTTTCTCTGCGCCATAGATGCCGGCAGCCACTATCGACTCTGTACTGGCTGATGCGCTGAAGGCTTCGCTGATGGCGGCCGCCATAGCGGCCGCACCGGACATCGCCAGCCGATTATTGTGCGTAAAGCGGGCGATATCCAGCGCGCACTGAATCGCGCGCTCCGGATCGGCCGGATGCAGCACCGCAGCGGGCCAGATTTTCATGGCCGAGCCATTGGTGGCAGCCGCATTACCGCCATTGATGATCTGTACCGATTGCTTCTCTCCCTCCAGCTCACCCTGCAAAGAGGCGCGGGTATCGTTGAAAATTGCTTTCATCGCTGCGCGCGTGGTGGGTCCGGTGAAATTGGCATAAAACGGATAGTCGAGCCAGCGCTGGAAAGCCTCTTTCATCGCTGCACTGCTGGCCTGACGCTGGTGCGCCAGCATCGCTTCAATAATGTAACGCGCCTGAAGAAAATCATCAGTGCACATCCCCGCTTCGTTACAGCGGCCGAACGTATCGGCCGGCGGTTTTTGAAAGCTGGTTACCCAGCCGCCAAAGTGCGCCTTGATCTGACGCTGCGTGCGCACTTCCGTGGCGGCACCCATCGCATCGCCTGCGGCGGCACCAATCAGACAACCCAGTGTTTTATCGTAATTCGCGATCATGAAGATCTCCCTGTTGAGATGACGCAGTAGTCTGCGAAGAGTGGAAAGCGATCAGTTCTGCCGCGTTCGGTAGCGCCGTCATGGCGCCTTTGCGCGTAACGGCAGCCGCGCCGCAGAAGTTGGCGGCGCGCAGCGCCGCATCAAGCGATTGCGTCTGCCATGCAGGCTGTTGTGCCAGTTGGTGCAGCAAACCGCCGACAAAGGCATCACCCGCGCCGGTCGTATCAACTACCGTTGCGGCCACGGCCGGATAGTGGCTCTCCTGCCCCTGATGAAGCAGATATGCGCCCTCAGCACCGAGCGAAATCACCGTCGTTGCGCAGCCGCGATCGCGTACCCAGTAGCGCGCGCTGTGCCAGTCGGCGTGCCCGCTCAGCTGGCAAAGCTCGTCGGCGGAGATTTTGCAGATATCAGCCAGCGCAATCGCCTGTTCGATTTGCGCGGTGATTTCGGCTGGCTGCTCCCACATCGCTTCGCGCAGATTGACATCAAACAGAACATTCCCGGCAGCCTGGCGAATCCGCTGCGCACCGAGCAGACAGGCGCTGCGCGACGGCTGGCGCGCAAGACCAATCGAGTTGAAATAGAACCATTGGCCAGCGGCAAAAGCGGGCAGGTCGTCGTCACAGACAAAGCTGTCAGCGCTGGGTGTTACCAGATAGCTAAATGAACGCTCACCTTCAGCGTTGAGGTCCACAATCAGTACCGCTGTTTTTAGCGTGGGATCAAGCGTGAGCTGCCCGATATCGACCTGTTCACGGCGTAGCGTTTGCGCCAGGAAGTGGCCAACGGGGTCAAGCCCCAAACGGCCAATAAATCCACACTCACCGCCGAGACGCGCCACGCACACAGCAACGTTCGCAGCGGCACCGCCCGGGCATTTCAGATAGTGCAGCTGGTCGTCAGGCACTAAATCCATAGAGGCATCACCGATGATCCAGATTTTGCTGCGTTTATGCATGGTGGCTCCGGTTTGCCAGCGCGGCTTTGAGCTCAATGTAATATGCGTTATTGATGATGTAGCGTTTCATTAATAAACCGACGATTAAATGAAACAGCGCGGGAATGAGCGTCATCATGAGGGCGATGCCGGACAAGGCTTTAGCGGACTGCGTCACGTCAGGCTGGTAATCAAAATAGTTCAGCAGGAAACCTAATACGCCACCGGCAATACCCATACCAAACTTCTGGAAGAACAGAATGCCGCCAAAGGCGAGACCCGACACGCGCTTACCGGTTTTCTTTTCGCCATAATCAACGGCTTCAGCAATGGATGACCAGAAGACAGGCATTTGCATATCGCAGAAGAAATTAATCAGGAAATAGAAAATAAACGCCAGCCACAGTGAATCTTGCCCCACCAGGAAATACATGCCCAAGCTGAGTATAAAAGTCATGATCTGGCTATAACGGAAAAGCTTAATTTTATCGACGCTGCGGGTCAGCCAGGTCGTGGCGATCATGGCGAGGATTGAGGCTACAACGCCGGTGGTTAAAAAAGGAGAGATTAATGCGTCGCCGCCGTTAAGGAAATATTTAGCATAATACGCAGCGACCGAGCCGCGAATTACGTAGCCACACATCAACAGCAAGATAGTAAAGCCCAGCAGCAGCCATTGATCATTGCGCAGCAGCAGGCGGAATTGCTGCGCCAGCGTCATGGCGGGAACCTCCGGACGGCTGCGCTCACGGGTAGTGAAGAAGCAGAAAATAAACAGTAGCGCACCCAGCAGGCCCATGATGCCCATCGCAATCTGATAACCCTGTGCTTTGTTACCCTGTCCGAGCCAGACGGCCATCAGCGGTACAACAATAGTCACCAGAAATGCCGCAATTTTAGTCATGACGAAGCGATAGCCATTCGCGCTCAGGCGCTCCTGCGGGTCATCGGTAATTACGCCAATCAGTGAGATGTAGGGAATGGTAATGGCAGTGTAGATGACCGTCATTAAAATATAGGTGAAGTAAGCCCAGGCGAGTTTGAGGGTGTAGTCGACATCCGGCGTGATAAACATTAAGTAGATGGCGAAACCAAAAGGAAGGGCAAACCATAACAGATACGGGCGATAGCGTCCCCAGCGGGTATTCACTTTGTCCGTATAAATACCCATTAATGGATCGATAATCGCATCCAGCGTGCGCACAACAATAAATAATACGCCAACATCGACGGCGTGCAGCCCATATATGTCGGTATAAAACCACGCCAGAATAAGTTGCATGGCGACAATAATTATATTCACTGCCATATCGCCTGCGCCGAACCCGACTTTTTCAATAACCGATAATTTCATTCGCGTACCTTTATCTTATGAGTAGAAACGACAGCGCCGCTCTGAAGAAGGCATTCTTGGTGTTAACGGATGGATCCCTGAAATGCTGACACGCAAAAACTATAGAATTTGTCGCAAATAATATAAAGGTATACTGTTATATCTTTTGATCGTCATCACAAACTGGATTGGCGAGCTTGGTTAAGTGATTGAAAAGGAGGAGAAGCAGAGCAGGGCGCTCTGCCTGTGACGATCAGAACAGCGAGCGGACGCTCTGCATGGTGCTCAAATTGTGGTTAAAGCACTTGTCGTAATACTGCTGGATTTCTGCCATGCGCATGCGGTTACGGTGGATGCGGCGCAGGGCCAGCAGGCCGTTGATGATAACGCTGGCGATGAGCGCCACCATCAGCAGGGCAGTGCCGAGATAGCGCCACTGCGCCATGGCATCAGGCTCGTTGTGCAGGGCGATATGGCGCGTGCCGTTGGCATCCGTGCTGATGCTGGTGATGATGCCGCTGGCGGCAAATGGTGTGTGCAGCAGCATGCCGGACAGGCGTTGCAGCTCGCGCCATTGGGCAGGGGCATCCAGATCAAACAGCGAGACTGACGACTGCGGCTGCGTCACCATCTGACGCCCTTCATCGCTGATAATCAGGAAACCGCCCGGCGGCGGGCTATTTAGCGTCTCTGCAGCGCGGCGGGTTTCGCGTGAGAAGAAGGTTGAGGTAGCGGTGTTGACCAGGTTCTCCAGCGCCTCTGCGCTTACGGGACGCAGCAGCACATTCATGCCGCTGAGTTTACCGGAGTCGGCGCGGTGAATCAGCGTATCCCAGTCTTTCGCATTGCCAAGGTTGACCAGCGCATTCTTCAGGCGCACACAATCCTGCTGCTGGCTGCACAGCTCCTGCGTTTTCAGCACCAGATCGGAAAAGTCATCCAGCAGGATCATGCCGGACTTCTGAATAGCGGAAGCCAGCTGCGGATTGAGTTTGGGATCGGTGTTGGTTTCAGGGTGCAGCTGGCGCGTGGTGGTATCAAGCAGCGCTGCGGCTCTATCGATGATATCTGACTGCGGCTGCGGCAGGGGAGCGGCATTGTTCCAGTAAATGGCCGAGCAATCGAACGGCATATACGCGTAGTTACGGTTGCTCTGATAGTTACCCGGCACAGAGCACATGCCGGTGCCATTCACTTTCAGACTGTCGCCGACGTGCAGCGGCAGCGCGTTAAGCTGATTAACGCTATTGACTTCAATGCTCTCGGTGCCCGTGACCCAGGCGAGGCTGAGTTTGATCGGCATGCTGAGCGGAATCCAGGTGAACAGCATCACCAGCACCAGCAGCGAACCGCACGCCAGTACCAGGTTCTTGCGCCAGCGCTGCACCGGGAAATTACGCACTTCATCCTGCAGCGACAGGAAACGGCCCTGACGTACCACCTGACGATTCAGATAGATATCAACATCGGTCACCTGGCCTAAATCGTGCGCGACGTATGGCTGCCAGTGTGCCGGGTAGACCAGATCGATAATGCCGAGCGAGATATTGCTCTGCTCCTGATTAGACTCACCAAACAGGCCCCAGCGTTTTGGCGAACCGCGCAGGCAGTGCACGTCACGCAGCCCTTTTTCGCCGGGGAAGCGATACATGAACCAGAGGCTCACGGCAATTATCGCGCAGCCGGCCAAAGCGATCCCGATCATGGCACTGCCGGGCAGCACCAGACTGAGGAAAAACAGCAGAAAGCCGAAACAGATCGCCACGGCTTCACGTGTGCCGTCGGCCCGGGAGAGTTGATACTCTTCGGGCGACTCTTTGCGCACCTGCAACAGCTCAACGTTTTCGCTCTCTTCCTTACGAATGGACGCATTGGTCGCCATAGGGCGCACCAGCGGCGGCAGGGCAGGTTGCTCAATCGCGTAGCTGATCAGGGAGTGACCATTCAGGGAGATCACCAGCGGCAGGGTTTGCGTGCGGATCAGCTCAACGTAGTTCTCTTCCGCAATGTATTGCTCCCACAGCGGCGGCAGATGTACTTCGACTTCATCGAGGTAGTAGCGCCATTTCTGCGGATCGTCAGTAGAGAGACCATAGCGGGTGATCGAGCGGGTAACCGGGTAGACATTATTGCTTTGCGCGGTGAGCGCCAGCGCATCGGGCTCACGCGTCTGACGTGTAGAGCGCACACCACCGGGCTGACGCGGTTTCCCCAGCGACGCAATGTAGGTTTCCACCGCCGCGCGCTCTTCATCCGTCAGCTTACGGCACGGAGGACTGATAAACGGCAGTGGTTTCGCCAACGGCGGACGATGCCGCATAGCGTACCAATAGCCGATTCCGGCCACTAATGAACAGGCCAGCATGACAGCCAGAATGACGATAAAAGTGCTCATGCTTTGCTCAATCCAGCCAAAAAACTGCCTTCACGGTTACGATGTACTCCCGGTAAAACCTTCAATACAAGTCAATTTTGGCGAGCAGAAGTCATTCTGACAAGCGTTATGTCAGATAAAATAACGCGCAAAATCATTGAATTATAATTTGCCGGATTATTCCTTAATGGGATGTTAACCAGACAAGGCTCAATTAAATATCGGTATTTTCTGAATTTACTGTCAGGACGTTGACTTATTGTGAAAATCGACATGCTGAGATCGCGACAAAGCGTTAACTACAGCCAGCGAAGAGGTATCACGCTGCTTAACTTACGCTGCGTGTCGCACAAAGCCGCGGGCTTCGGTATGCTGACACCATCACGTTTCACAAGGCTGTGCAAAGTTTGAGGCAGATATGACAACTCCACTGAAAAAACCTGACATCCTCAATGTAGAAGCGGTTGCCCGCTCCCGTCTGTTTACCATTGAAGCGGTCGATCTCGCCTTCAGCAATGGAGCGCGGCGCGTCTATGAGCGTATGAAGCCCTCCGATCGCGAAGCGGTGATGATTGTGCCGATCCTGGGCGATGACGTGATTCTGATTCAGGAGTATGCAGTGGGGCTGGAGAGCTACGAGCTGGGCTTCCCGAAAGGATTGATCGATCCCGGTGAAAGCGCATTCGAAGCGGCCGACCGCGAACTGAAAGAGGAAGCCGGCTTTGGCGCAACGCAGCTGGAAGCGCTGGGCAAACTGACCATGGCGCCCTCCTACTTCTCCAGCAAAATGAATATTGTGGTGGCAGAAGGGCTGTATGAAGAGAAGCTGGAAGGGGATGAGCCGGAGCCGCTGATTGTGCATCGCTGGCCGTTGAATAACCTGCTGGCGCTGCTCAATGAGCCGGATTTCCGTGAAGCACGCAATGTCAGCGCGCTGTTTATGGTGCGTGAGTGGCTGGTGAAGCAGGGACGATTGAGCTATTGATGCAGCCGCCTGTATAGCGCAGGCAGCAGTGTAAGCCCAAAAAAAAGCCGGCATAAGCGCCGGCTTTTTTGATCAGAACAGCTCGTGACTCTCGCCGTTGTCCATAATGGTGGTGCCCACATCGTGGACCGAGTACTCCGTCGGCTGCGTGCCGTTGATGAAGTACTCCTGACGCGTATTGCCGCCACCGTTCGCCAGCTTGCCGGTACTGCGATCAATGGTTACCGTCACTACGCCCTCTGGCGGCGTCAGCGGCTGTACCGGTACGCCGTCCAGCGCGGATTTCATATAATCATCCCACGCCGGTTGCGCACTCTTGGCGCCGCCTTCATAACCGGAGATCTGATCCGGAATGGCGCCCGATACGGTAGATCGTCCCAGCGCACGTGAATCATCAAAGCCAATCCACACCGAAGTCACCACACCCGGACCGTAACCTGAGAACCAGGCATCTTTCGAGCTGTTCGTGGTACCGGTTTTGCCGCCAATATCATTGCGTTTCAGATCGCGACCGGCACGCCAGCCGGTTCCCATCCAGCCCGGCTCGCCGAAGATGTTGGTGTTTAGCGCGCTCTTGATCAGGAACGACAGTGGCGTATTGATCACGTGCGGGGCGTACTGCTGATCGCCCGCTGGCTGCGGCTGCGCCGGCACCTGCTCCAGCTCCGGCTGTGGCACGGTCTGATTCTGTGCCTGATCGGACGTTGCAACGTTCTCAATGCTCTCTTCGTTCAGCGCCACTGATTTTTTCGTGTCGCCATAGATCACCGGTAAATTGCACTGCGGGCAGGCAATTTTAGGTTTTGCTTCAAATATCACGCCGCCCTGTTCATTCTCAATCTTCGCAATGAAGTAAGGATCGACAAGGAAGCCTCCGTTTGCCATCACCGCGTAGCCGCGCGCCACCTGCATTGGGGTAAACGAGGCGGCACCCAGCGCCAGGGATTCGGTATGAACGATGTTCTGCGCCGGGAAGCCGAAGCGCTGTAGATACTCCGCCGCATAATCGACACCCATTGCACGCATCGCACGCACCATCACCACGTTTTTCGATTCACCCAGGCCCTGACGCAAACGAATGGGGCCGGCATAAGTTGGCGGTGAGTTTTTTGGACGCCAGTCAGCACCGGCACCGGCATCCCAGCGTGAAATCGGCACGTCATTGAGGATGGACGCCAGCGTCAGGCCGCGGTCCATGGCTGCGGTATACAGGAACGGTTTGATGTTTGAGCCGACCTGGCGCAGCGCCTGCGTGGCACGGTTAAACATGCTCTGATTAAAGTCGAAACCGCCCACCAGTGCGCGCACGGCGCCGTTCTCCGGGTTAAGTGATACCAGCGCGGAGTTGACCAGCGGAACCTGGCCAAGCCACCAGGCATCGCCCACTTTACGCACCCAAATCTGCTGGCCGGCCTGCAGTACCTGCGTGATACTGCGCGGCGTCGGGCCCTGCAGGGTGTCGGATTTATACGGGCGCGCCCAGCGTACACCGGCCAGGGTCAGTGAAACGCTGCTCCCATCCTTCAGCATTGCCGTCGCTTCATCGGCGCTGGCGCTGGTGACCACGGCGGCGTTGAGTGGACCGTAACCAGGCAGATTTTTCAGCGTATTGAGGATGCGGGTCTCATCCCAGCTCGCTTCACCCACTTTCCATAAGACGTTCGTCGGACCGCGATAGCCGTGGCGCATGTCGTACGCCATCACATTGTTGCGTACGGCCTGCTGCGCGGCTTCCTGCAGCTGACGCGTTACGGTGGTGTAGACCTTGTAGCCATCGTCGTAGGCCCTGTCACCGTAACGTTTCACCATCTCCTGGCGCACCATCTCACTGAGATACGGAGCAGAGAAGGCGATCTCCGGACCGTGATAAGAGGCGGTCAGCGGCGTATTGCGGGCTTCGGTGTACTGCTGCTGCGTGATGTAGTTCTGGTCCAGCATACGGGCCAGCACCACGTTGCGGCGTGCCAGCGCCCGCGAATGTGAATAGAGCGGGTTGAAGGTGGAGGGCGCTTTCGGCAGGCCGGCGATCATCGCCATCTCACTCAGCGAGAGCTGATCAACCGATTTGCCAAAGTAGACCTGTGCCGCCGCACCCACGCCGTAAGCGCGGTAACCGAGATAAATCTTATTAAGATACAGCGCCAGAATTTCATCTTTGCTCAGCAGCTGTTCGATACGGATCGCAAGGAACGCCTCCTTGATTTTACGCATCAGCGTGCGTTCCGGGCTGAGGAAGAAGTTACGCGCCAGCTGCTGCGTAATGGTACTGGCACCCTGGGATGCATGTCCGGACATCAGCGCAATGCTGGCGGCACGGAAAATCCCTATCGGATCAACGCCGTGGTGCTCGTAGAAACGGCTATCTTCAGTGGCGATAAACGCTTTAATCAGCTCAGGCGGCATCTGCTGCAGCGTAAGCGGGACACGGCGTTTCTCACCGTATTGAGCGATAAGCTCACCATCCGCGCTGTAAACCTGCATAGGGGTTTGCAGGCGCACATCTTTCAATGTGTTCACGTCAGGCAGCTGCGGCTCTATGTATTTGTACAAACCATAAACCGTGCCGGCTCCCAGCAAAATGCAACACACTGCAAGGATCAATAAATACTTTACGAACTTCACCTGAGAATTCCCATCTGTTGGCGTTTGGGCAGTTTATAAACAATCGCGCGGTAGTATAAAGGCAAGCCTGACGCTTTGATATACCCGTCATCGTTCGGATCACCGCCTTCCCGCCAGCCGAACGAAAGCGGGTCACGGTGGTTTTTCCCTTTAACGATAAGGAGATCGCGCGTATGGCTTTTCAGCGCTGGCAAATTGGTCTGGATATCCAGAACGGGCAACTTTGCGCCCTTGGCATCGAACGCCGCCGTCACGGCTGGCAGTTACGACACTGGTGGCAGCAAGCGCTGCCGCACGATACGTTACGCAACGGTGTGTTGCAAACCAGCGCACTGTTACAGGAGATGTTGACCCGCTGGCAGCGCCACCTGCCGAAACGCTATTCATTGCGCGTAGGCCTGCCGCCGCAGCTGGTGCTGCAGCGTACGCTGCCGCTGCCGGAATCCTCGCTGCGTGAGCCGGCGCTGAGCCGTTACGTTGCGGCATCTGCCCCGCGTCTCTTCCCGGTTGAGGCCTCCACGCTGTCGCTCGATTATCGTCTCGCAGGGGCGGCCAATCAGCTGCAGGTAACGGCGGCGCGCCGGGAAGTGATTACCCAGTGGCTGAGCCCTTTACTGCAGGCCGGGCTGCGCCCCGATGTCTTTGAGCTTAGCAGCCTTGCGCTGATGCAGGTGGCTATGCGCCTCCCGCTGCAACCGCAACAGCTGCTGGTGCATCCGCTGGGCGAACACTGGCTGTGGACAATAGCGGGAGAGGATGCCACTTCCGGCGCATCCAGTGATGCGTTAACGCTTGCCCATCTGTATGAAACCTTTCCGCAGATAAAACGGTGTTTTGTACGTCTCCCCATCTGCTGCCTGAAGCGGAGGTGCAGCGTGTTAAGCCCCTTGCGCTACTGCACTATCGCCAGGCGCCGCTGCCTGCGCAGGAGGGGGACTTTGCTATCGCGCTTGGGCTGGCGCTGCGCCCGGAGGATCGCTAATGCTGGCGGTCAATCTTCTGCCATGGCGCGCGCAGCAGTGGCAGCGCACCTGTCATCTCACCCGGCTGCTGCTGATATCGACACTGGCCGGCACGCTGTTGCTGACATTTCTGGGGTGGTGGCACGGCGAACGTCTGTATCAGCAACGCGCGGCGTTACTCATCCGCCAGACTGGCGTGCTGGCGGCACTGCAACAGCAGCTGGCTCAGCAGCAGGTGCTGCTCCAGCAGCGCGATGCGCTTCTCGCCACGCAGCAGGCGCGTGTGCAGCGGCAGATTCACCACCAGCGCTGGCAGCAGTTCTGGCTGCAGCTGCCGGCGCTGATGCCAGACACCCTGTGGCTCAGTCGTCTTGAACGGCAGCAGGGGCAGGTGCAGCTGCAAGGGCTGGCGCAAAGCATGGCGGCGGTGGGTGAATTCCGTCGTCAGCTGCTGGCGCAGCCGCTGTTTACCGCGGTACAGCAGGGCAGCGTGCAGCGCCAGACGGATGGCTACTACCGCTTTGCGCTCAGGGCACGTATGCAGGAGGGCAGCAATGAGTGAGCTATTTCAGGGCTGGCTAAGGCTCTCTTTACCGTGGCGCCTGGGTGGTCTGGCGCTGCTGGCTCTGATTCTACTGATAGGGGGATGGCTGATGCTGCTGCGGCCACAGTATCAGGCGCGGGAGGCGCAACTCCGGCGCCTGGCGGACATCGCGCAGCAACAGCAACAGCGCCGGCAGCAGCTGGATGCGCGCCCGGCCATTGCAGCATTACAGGATGAGATTGCGCGCTTACAGCAGCCAGCCATCGCAAACAGCACAGCAGCATCACTGGAGAGTGTGATCGCCACCCGTGGCAGCCTGCTCGAAGCCTGGCACCCGGATAGCCAGCCTCAGCAGCTGGCGCTACAGCTGAGCTGGCCCCAGTTTGTGCCGCTGTTCACCGCGCTGGCGACTACCGCGTTACCGGTGCCACAGCGCTTTCAGTTACAGGCAGAGCCGCATGGCCTGCGAACGCAGTTCTGGCTGGAGCGTGATGATGCGGAGTAGCGCGCTGCTGTTAGTACTGTGGAGCAGCTGGGTCGTGGCGCGCGATCCGTTTCAGCCCCTGACGGAGGGCCTGTGTCAGGCGCAGGTTGCCACGCCGCAGGGCTGGCGCTTGCAGGGCATTCTCGGCAAGCCCACGCATTTCGTTGCCTGGCTGGTTTCACCGCAGGGGAAAAGCCACCGGCTGAGCGCCCACAGTGCGTTCCCGGTGGTACCCTGGCAGGTGGCGCAGGTGAGCGCCCACGAACTGGTGCTGCATGCGCCGCACAGCTGCCCGCCACAGCAAATCACATGGGTAATAAAAGGAGGATTTTATGAGATGGATGACACTGTGGCTGGTCCTGCTGCTGAGCGCGCCCCTGCAGGCCAGTGACGATCGGTTAAGCCTGGTGTTTGATGATGCGCCGGTTGAGCGAATTTTGCAGGCGCTGGCGGATTATCAGCACACCAACCTGTTGATTGCGCCTGGCGTGGAAGGGCGCTTATCACTGCGTCTGGATAACGTGGATTACGAGCGGGCGCTGGCGCTGGTAACCCGCCTGGCGAAGCTGAGCATTGTGCAGGAGGATGGCGTGCTGCTGGTCTACCCGGAGAGCTGGCAGCAGTTACAGGCCCAGCGGGCGGAAGCCGAACGTGAAGAGAAGCAGCAGCAGATACCGCTGGAGCAGCAGACGGTGGCTCTGCACTACGCCAGCGCCAGCGATGTGTACCGTAGCCTGCAGGCGGAGCGATCGCTGATGTCGCCGCGCGGCAGCGTGACGGTCGATAGCCGTACCAATAGCCTGCTGCTAAGGGACAGCAAAGAGGCGCTGCGCCAGACCGAACGCTGGCTGCGGGCGCTGGATGTGCCGCTGGAGCAGGTTGAGCTGTCGGCGCATATCGTCACCATCAATGAAGAGCAGCTGCGCGAGCTGGGCGTCAGCTGGAGCAGCTCGCCCGCCGATGCAGTGACCGAAGCGCTGCGTAATCCGCAGCTGGCGATTCCGCTGGCGACCGCCAATCCGGCGTTGCGTGCGGGCGTAACGCTCGGGCAACTCAGTGGCGAACTGCTTAATCTGGAGCTGAGCGCGCTGGAGCAGGAGAATCAGATAGAGATCATCGCCAGCCCACGCTTATTCACCTCACATCAGCAAACTGCCACCATCAAGCAGGGGACGGAGATCCCCTATGAGGTGAAATCCGGCAACAGCGGGGCGACGGCCATTGAGTTCAAAGAGGCGGTGCTGGGCATGGAGGTCACGCCGGTAGTGCTGGGCAACGGACGTATCCAGCTTAAGCTGCGGCTGAGCCAGAACATGCCCGGGCGCAGCATGACAATGGGCGATAGCCAGGTGCTGAGCATTGATAAACAGGAGATTGAAACGCAGGTGACGCTGCGCGACGGTGAAACGCTGGCGCTGGGCGGCATTTTTCAGCAGCAGCGCGCGCAAGGGGAAAAGCGTGTGCCGTGGCTTGGGGATCTACCACTGCTGGGCACTCTGTTTCGTCAGCAAACGGATGAGCGCAAGAAACGTGAGCTTGTTATCTTTATTACCCCGCGACTGGTCAGGGAAGCAGCGCTTACCGCCGGATAAAGCGGAAAATTCGCTCTGTGGTGCCAACTGCGTTGACGCAGGGCAGGAATTAGCATACAAGGTTTAGCGATTTTTAAAACGGTGTAACGGAACGCGGCAGGATAACCTTCCGGTGGGCGTCGGTCACAAGCGATACTGACGTCATGAAGAAAAATGTCCGCATTATTTGAGCTACAGGCAGGTGGCAGTCGTACCAATCCAGGCACTTACAGCAGTAGGTGATTTTGGGCGTACGGGCACAGCCAGCGCACCTGTAGCGCAAAAGATGCAGGCAGAAAAGGAAGAGCGTTACCGTCTCGCGAACCACAGACCGGTCCTGTACAAGGTCGCCGGAGGCAATTTATTCGGTTGCCAAACGGCCATGAGTGTTGAGATAATTTTCCGTCTGACTCTTGCTAATGCTCATGAGGTCTCAGTTCCTGTCCCGCCAGCAACGTGCTGTACGCGGGGTATCATCAACGAATTCTTAGTAATACCGACAAAATGGCAGAGAAACGCAATATCTTTCTGGTTGGGCCGATGGGTGCCGGCAAAAGCACTATTGGTCGTCAGTTAGCTCAGCAAC
>Ga0157361_1000096_pt1 | contig 48725 bp, 33 predicted proteins | sample AttlaeALBM2_FD_111481 | JGI IMG/M metagenome (GOLD analysis project Ga0157361, IMG submission 111481) | Fungus gardens microbial communities from leaf cutter ant in Ribeirão Preto, State of São Paulo, Brazil - Atta laevigata ALBM2 | ecosystem: Host-associated > Fungi > Mycelium > Unclassified ...
GCCTGGCGGCAATAGCGCGGTGGTCCCACCTGATCCCATGCCGAACTCAGAAGTGAAACGCCGTAGCGCCGATGGTAGTGTGGGGTCTCCCCATGCGAGAGTAGGACACTGCCAGGCATCAAATAAAACAACAAGCCTCATGCGAAAGCATGGGGCTTTTTGTTTTGTCTGTTATCTGGCGTTCTGCACGAGCATGGGCATGCGAAAGGCCCGTCGGGAACGGGCCTTAACGCCGCGTGCGGCGGCCCCGGAGGGGAGAGTCTCAGGATGAGACGAATTGTGTAGGACAAATCCGCCGGGAGCGGATTTGAACGTTGCGAAGCAACGGCCCGAAGGGGGGCGGGCAGGACGCCCGCCATAAACTGCCAGGCATCAAACCAAGCCGAAAGCCCTGAACTGACGTTCAGGGCTTTTTGCTATGCGTAATTTGCTATGCGTAAAATGCAAAAAAGCGCAGCTACGCTGCGCTGCTTTTCCCTGCTTCTCTCCGATAAACAGCCAGAGAAAAGGCCCCGAAGGGCCTTTGATTAGGGTGTGTTTGCTTTTTTCACTTATTATTCGGTTAATGCGAGCTGCCTTGAGAGATGCCCAGCCCGGTTTGCGAACGGACAAACTGAGCCCGGAAGCGTTCCCGCTCCTGCTGCCCGGCCAGCGAGCCGTCGGTGATCGAGAATAGCCAGGTACCGACAAAGGCCACGATCATCGAGAACAGCGCCGGATATTCATACGGGTAAATCGGCTTTTCATGGCCGAGGATCTGCACCCAGATCGTCGGGCCGAGGATCATCAGAATCACCGCCGTCAGCAGGCCCAGCCAGCCGCCAATCATTGCGCCGCGAGTGGTCAAACGCGACCAGTACATCGACAGGATGATGATAGGGAAGTTACAGCTGGCGGCGATCGAGAACGCCAATCCGACCATAAAGGCGATGTTCTGCTTCTCGAACAAAATCCCCAGCGCGATAGCGACCAGGCCGAGCACCACGACGGTGATCTTGGAGACCTTCAGCTCATCGCGCTCGGTCGCCTTGCCGTTTTTCATCACGCTGGCGTACAGGTCGTGGGAAACGGCCGAGGCGCCGGCCAGCGTCAGGCCTGCAACGACCGCCAGAATGGTGGCGAAGGCCACCGCCGAGATAAAGCCGAGGAAGAAGTTGCCGCCAACGGCATTGGCCAGGTGCACCGCCGCCATGTTGGTGCCGCCCAGCAGCGCGCCGGTGGCGTCTTTGAACGCCGGATTGGCGCTGACCAGCAAGATGGCGCCGAAGCCGATGATAAAGGTCAGGATATAGAAGTAACCGATAAAACCGGTGGCGTAGAACACGCTCTTGCGCGCTTCTTTGGCGTCACTCACGGTGAAGAAGCGCATCAGGATGTGCGGCAGACCGGCGGTGCCGAACATCAGCGCCAGGCCGAGCGACAGCGCAGAAATCGGATCGGAGACCAGGCCGCCAGGGCTCATGATGGCGATGCCTTTCGGATGCACCTTCACCGCTTCGGCGAACAGGGTATTGAAGTCGAAGTTGACCGACTTCATCACCATCAGCGCCATAAAGCTGGCGCCGGCCAGCAGCAGCACCGCCTTGATGATTTGCACCCAGGTGGTGGCCAGCATGCCGCCGAACAGCACGTACAACACCATCAGGATACCGACCAGGATCACCGCCACGTGGTAGTTGAGCCCGAACAGCAGCTGGATCAGCTTGCCGGCGCCGACCATCTGCGCGATCAGATACAGCGCGACTACCACCAATGAGCCGCAGGCCGACAGGGTGCGGATAGGTTTCTGCTGCAGACGGTAAGAGGCGACATCGGCAAAGGTATAGCGGCCGAGGTTGCGCAGGCGCTCCGCGATCAGGAACAGAATGATCGGCCAGCCGATGAGGAAGCCGATGGAATAGATCAGGCCATCATAACCCGAGGTGTAAACCAGGGCGGAGATGCCGAGGAACGAGGCGGCGGACATGAAGTCGCCGGCGATCGCCAGGCCGTTTTGCAGGCCGGTGATGCGCCCACCCGCGGTGTAGTAGTCCTGGCGGGAACGGGTGCGTTTGGACGCCCAGTAGGTGATGTACAGTGTGGCGCCGACAAACAGGATAAACATCACGATCGCCTGGATGTTCAGCGGCTGACGATGCACTTCGCCGCCGATGGCGTCGGCATGGGCCAGACCGGGCAGCAACAGCAACGCGGCGGCGGAAAGGGCGGAGCATAAACGCTTCATTGTTTCACCTCACGCAGGATTTCTGCGGTGAGGCGATCGAACTCGCCGTTGGCGCGAAACACGTAGATCCCGGTCAAGACGAAAGAGATCACGATCAGCCCGACGCCGACCGGGATCCCGCGGGTGATGGTCGATCCGGCGGCGATCGGCGTGCCGAGCCATTGCGGATCGAAGGCGATCAACAGAATAAAGCCGACGTACAGTGCCAGCGTAATCAGCGAAAGCAGCCAGGCGAACCGGCCGCGTTTTCTCACCAGCTCTTTAAAGCGCGGGTTTTCTTCAATCCCTTGATAAATGGTGTCATTCATCAGAGTGTCTCCAGTAGGTATTGATAGAGTACGCCGCGCCAGGGCCGCTCAACGGCGCGTTATCCGAATGAGCGGCCTGAAGCGGCGTAAATTATGACGGCACTTTCATTGATTGTTTTTCTTCCAACAGCTTGTCGACTACGGCCGGATCCGCCAGCGTGGAGGTATCCCCCAGGTTGCTGGTGTCGCCGGCGGCAATTTTGCGCAGGATACGCCGCATGATCTTGCCGGAGCGCGTTTTGGGCAGCGAATCTGTCCAGTGCAGCACGTCCGGCGTGGCGATCGGCCCTATCTCTTTACGCACCCAGTTGCGCACTTCGGTATAGAGCTCCGGCGTCGGTTCTTCGCCGTGATTCAGCGTGATGTAGGCGTAGATCGCCTGGCCTTTGATGTTGTGAGGAATGCCGACCACCGCCGCTTCGGCGATTTTCGGGTGCGATACCAGCGCAGACTCGATCTCGGCGGTGCCCAGACGGTGGCCGGAGACGTTCAGCACGTCGTCGACGCGGCCGGTGATCCAGTAGTAACCGTCCTCGTCGCGGCGGGCGCCGTCACCGCTGAAGTACATGCCTTTGAAGGTCGAGAAGTAGGTTTGCTCGAAGCGGTCATGATCGCCAAACAGGGTACGCGCCTGGCCCGGCCAGGAGTCGACGATCACCAGGTTGCCTTCGCAGGCGCCTTCCTGCGGTGTGCCGACGTTATCGACCAGCGCCGGCTGTACGCCGAAGAAAGGCCGCGTGGCGGAACCGGCCTTCAGCTCGGTGGCGCCCGGCAGCGGGGTAATCATGAAGCCGCCGGTTTCGGTTTGCCACCAGGTATCGACGATCGGGCACTTTGCGTTGCCTATCTTGTTGTAATACCACTCCCAGGCTTCCGGGTTGATCGGCTCGCCGACCGAGCCCATGATGCGCAGCGAATCGCGTCGGGTGCCCTCGATCGCCTTGTCGCCTTCGGCCATCAGGGCGCGAATGGCGGTCGGCGCGGTATACAGAATGTTGACCTGGTGTTTGTCGATCACCTGCGACAGGCGATTGACGCCTGGATAGTTAGGCACGCCTTCGAACATCAGCGTGGTGGCGCCGCAGGCCAGCGGGCCGTACAGCAGATAGCTGTGGCCGGTGACCCAGCCCACGTCGGCGGTGCACCAATAAATGTCGCCGTCGTGGTAGTCGAACACATACTTAAAGGTCATCGCAGCGTACACCAGGTAGCCGCCGGTGGTGTGCAGCACGCCTTTCGGCTTGCCGGTCGAGCCGGAGGTATACAGGATAAACAGCGGGTCCTCGGCGTTCACTTCTTCCGGCGGGCAGTCGGCGGAGACGCCCTGGGTAAGTTCATGCCACCACAGATCGCGCCCTTCCTGCCAGTAACCCGGTTTGCCGGTGCGTTGGAATACCACCACGTTGTCCACGCTGACCACGCCGGGATTTTTCAGCGCATCGTCGACGTTCTTTTTCAGCGGCACGGCGCGGCCGGCGCGCAGGCCTTCATCGGCGGTAATGACCAGTTTGGCGTTGGAGTCGATAATGCGTCCGGCGACCGCTTCCGGCGAGAAGCCGCCGAAGATCACCGAATGTACGGCGCCGATGCGCGCACAGGCCAGCATCGCGACCGCCGCTTCCGGCACCATCGGCATATAGATAGCCACCACGTCGCCTTTTTTCACGCCGAGCTTTTTCAGCACGTTGGCGAACTGGCAGACGTCATGGTGCAGCTGTTTGTAAGTCACGTTCTTGGATTGGGTCGGGTCATCGCCTTCCCAGATAATGGCGGTCTGGTCGCCGCGCTCAGTCAGATGGCGGTCCAGACAGTTGGCAGACAGGTTCAGCGTGCCGTCTTCAAACCAACGAATGCTGACGTGGCCGGGATCGAACGACGTGTTTTTAACTTTGGTATAGGGTTTGATCCAGTCCAGGATTTTGCCATGCTCACCCCAGAAAGCCTCTGGGTCTTGAACCGACTGTTGATAATACTGTTGGTATTGTGCCGGATTAATCAGGGCGCGCTCTGCAATTGCAGAAGGAATAGCGTGTTTATGCAGTTGGCTCATAGCTTTTCTCCTTGAAGTTGTTAATGATATGTCAACTGAAGGTTAAGTATAGTTTGCTACGATTCTTTGTTTCTTTTTTGCGCGGCAGATCACGCAACAAAGATATTGATTTGTAATAGTTCTGTCGCATTTGCAGGACGTATCTATCTCTTTGGCGTTTAATTCATCATAAACCCGCGTTTTTAGCCAAAAACACTTATCTAAAGAACAAAAAAGAATAAAAAAAGACGAGACTGTTTGCCTCGTGATTAATCGCGTGGGAAAGGCCTGCGTTATTTCACGCTATAAATCTTTTTGGATTATTTTTCGCTATTAATATTCGAAGTTGATATTAACGCGATATAACGATGGACGGCACGCCGTGAAATAACGTTTTATTAACCTTTAATTCCTGATGAAAGGTCGGGTGATATCCTAGGGGATTCACTCTGCGCCATCGCTCGATTTTTAAGCTAAATATAAAGCGGTGCTGCATTTATGGTCGAAAATGTCACTCGGTCAATTCTCATTTATTTGACTTTTACGTAACAAAATATAAACATTTGATGCGGATTAAATATGCAGAATGGGCGAAAAATAACGCATTTTAATGGCGTACAAAAAAACGTCGTCGGCGCGGTTATGTGCTTCATTGCATGAGAAATTATGTTTTTAATAACAAGCAATTATGCCATTTGAAATAGTAACGCGAAATTTTTGTTATTCGATTCAGCGCTCAACCCTGACAAATCAAGGCTTGCAGAGCATGCCGCCCGGATGATACAGATTTATACTGCGTCGCACCCAGGGCAGGTGAACGCTTCCACTGAATTAACATAAGCCTGTAATAAATGATTAAGTATTCTTTTCTCCGTGTTGCGACTTTGTACGGCGAAAAGAGTCTTTGAGGACTTTTTGGGTATGAAAAGTGTAAAAATTAGCCTGGCTTGGCAAATCCTGATCGCGTTGGTGCTGGGTATTATTGTTGGCGCGGTATTGCACAACCAGACAGAATCTCGTGAGTGGCTGGTCAGCAATATTCTCAGCCCGGCGGGTGATATCTTTATTCGCCTGATCAAGATGATTGTGGTACCGATCGTTATTTCCACGCTGATCGTCGGTATTGCCGGCGTGGGCGATGCGAAAAAGCTGGGCCGCATCGGATTGAAAACCATTATTTACTTCGAAGTGATCACCACCGTTGCCATCGTGGTGGGGTTGACGCTGGCCAACGTATTCCAACCCGGCCACGGCATCGATATGTCGACGCTGACCACGGTGGACATTTCGCAGTATGAGAAAACCACCGAACAGGTGCAAAGCGGTTCGCACAGTCTGGTGGCGACCATTCTGTCGCTGATCCCGTCGAACGTCTTCTCGTCGATGGCCAAGGGCGACATGCTGCCGATTATCTTCTTCTCGGTGCTGTTCGGTCTGGGGCTGTCGTCGTTGCCGAAAGAGACCAAAGAGCCGCTGCTGAAGGTGTTCAAGGCGGTGTCCGAGAGCATGTTCAAAGTCACCCACATGATCATGCGCTATGCGCCGATCGGGGTGTTTGGCCTGATTGCGGTCACGGTAGCCAACTTCGGTTTCGCCTCGCTGCTGCCGCTGGCCAAGCTGGTGGTGCTGGTGTACTTCGCCATCGCGTTCTTCGCCCTGGTGGTGCTGGGGGCTGTCGCCCGGCTGTGCAACCTGCGCATCTGGACGTTGATCCGTATCCTGAAAGACGAACTGATCCTGGCTTATTCCACCGCCAGCTCGGAAACGGTGCTGCCGCGCATCATCGAAAAGATGGAGGCCTACGGCGCGCCCAAGTCGATCACCAGCTTCGTGGTGCCGACCGGCTACTCCTTTAACCTGGATGGCTCGACGCTGTACCAGAGCATTGCCGCTATCTTTATCGCCCAGCTGTACGGCATCGAGCTGTCGTTGGGGCAGGAGATCGTGCTGGTGCTGACGCTGATGGTCACCTCGAAAGGGATCGCCGGCGTGCCGGGCGTCTCGTTCGTGGTGCTGCTGGCCACGCTGGGCAGCGTCGGCATTCCGTTGGAAGGCCTGGCGTTCATCGCCGGCGTGGACCGTATCCTGGATATGGCGCGCACCGCGCTGAACGTCGTGGGTAACGCGCTGGCGGTGCTGGTGATCGCCAAGTGGGAACACCAGTTCGATCGCAAGAAGGCGCTGGCCTACGAAACGGAGTTTCTGGCGCAGAAGGTGAAGCCGGCCAATCAGGCCTAATCACCGAGCGTCGCCGACGTTAAAAACGCCCCGGGCAGCGGTGCCGGGGCGTTTTGTTTTTAGCCGTCTTCTCTCCGCCACTTTCTTTTCTCCGTCCCCGCTGCGCGACTTGCATCCCCGCTTAACAGAATCTAAAGTGTTACCAAATTAATAGAAATGATAATAGATGTTATTATCATTTTCATTTGATGATGTATGGAGACACGCAAAAGCCGTTGAACGGCGGGTTACGCCCGTTCGGCGTCTTTATTCGGGCTTATCAAAGGTAGGTAACATGTCGGACACCGCTTTGGCCTCTGAATGGTTGCCGCTGGCGCCAGCGCAGCTTGATTTCTGGGAAGAACACACCTTGCACCCCGGGCAGACCCTGTCCACCGTCGCACACTGCACCGAACTGTGCGGCGCGGTAGAGGAAGAGACGCTCTGCCGGGCGATCGCCGCCACCCTCGCCGAGACGCAGGCGTTTGCCCTGCGCTTTGGCGAGCGGCATGGCGACTCTCCTCCGCCGTTACGGCACGATCCACAGCGTATACCGCCATTGCAACGCATCGATCTGCAAACGCACGGCGATCCCTGGCAGGCGGCGCAAAACCTGATGCGCGAAGATATCGCGCAGCGCCGGGCGCTGCACTGCGAGCCGTTAGCCGCCGCCTGGCTGATCAAGCTGGGGCCGGAGCGCTACCTCTGGTACGTACGTGCGCACCATATTCTGGTTGATGGTTTCGGTATGGCGCTAATTGAACACCGCTGCGCCGCGTTGTATGCACACTATCTGGGTGAAGGTAGCGCGGGCATGCCTCTGGGCGCCTTCGACGCCTTTCAACAGGCTGAGCTGGCCTACGCGGGTTCTGAGCGATGCGAGCGCGATCGGCGCTTTTGGCAGAGCTATCTGCCGCCGTCGCAGGCGCTGCCGACGGTGCGCAAGGGCGGTGAGGCCTATGGCGTGCGGCGTCTGAGCACCCACCACCGGCTGCCGGCGGCGGTATCGCAACGACTGGCGCAGCTGGCGGAGCGCAGCGGCATCAATTGGCCCGACTTGCTGGTGGCGCTGTCGGCGGCCTGGCTATTTCAGGTGATGCCCCGCGACACCCGGCAGGGCGAGGCGTTGCCGATGTGGATGCCAGCGATGAATCGCCGCGGGCAGGCCGCCACCAACGTGCCTTCGTTGGCGGTCAACACCCTGCCGCTGCTGGTGTCACCGCCGCAAGCGGAGACGCTGGGGGGCTTTCTCACCACTCTGACGCAGCAGCTGCGCGAGCTGCGCAGCCACGCCGGCTACCGCCTGCGCCAACTGGCCGCCGATCGCGGTGTGGATCCTGACTCGCGCTTCTTTATTTCCCCCTTCATCAACGTACAACCCTTCGATGCGCCTCGTTTTGTCGGCTGTAGCGGCACCCGCCGCGTATTGGCCGGCGGCTCGGGCGACGGTTTTAACCTGACTTATCGCGGCCGCACCGACGCCCGCGATCTGCAGGTGGATATCGATATTTATCTGGAGCAGTTCCCGACGGAGGATGCGCTGGACTATGGCGAGGCGCTGCAGGAATTCCTGTTGCGCGCGCTGCAGCGGGAAGCCTGGGAGCAGCCGCTGGCGGCCCTGACGGCGTTGCCCGCCTGATAAAATGCGGGCGGGGGATGTCCCCGCCCGAGTGGTGTGGTTTCAGTTGGCCAACAACGCCGCCACTTCGCGCGCGTTCTTGCACGGCAGGAGCGAACTGCTCACCAGCCGGGTACCGAAAGCGTCATTGAGGCGTTCCGCCACCTGTTTGATATGCGGCAGCTTCAGCCCCATGGCGATAAATGCCGTCTCTTCTCCCCATTCCGGGCGCGGTGCCACGCCGATCGCCTGCCAGTAAATGGTCAGGATCTCTGCGCTGCGCGCCAAAGGCGCGTTCGGCGGCGGGGCCGCACAGGCGTTCAGCGCCGGCGCGGTTTGCTGGTGGCTCAGGTCGGCACGGATGCGATGGCGGTCGGTTTTGCCGTTGGCGGACAGCGGCAGCGCCTCGGCATGGATAAAGCGTGTCGGAATATGGGTACAGGGCAGATAGCCGGTGGCGAAGGCGCGGATCTCGGACAGCGGCAGCGGTTTGCCGTCGCGGGTCAGATACAGGGCACCGAGCGCCGCCTCGTTGTTCTCTCCGCTGGGGTAATCCACCACCACCATGTCCTGGATCGCCGGATGGCGGCGCAGCACGTCTTCGATTTCCGGCAACGAGACGCGCACGCCGCGGATCTTCACATAGCCGTTCACCCGGGTGGCGAACATGATGTTGCCGTCCGCCCGGTAGTAGCCCTGATCGCCGGTGCGAAAAGCGCGCAGCGGTTGCCCATCCGGCCCTTCGAGGGTAACGAAATCGTGCTGCTTCAGCTCCCCCTGCTCCAGGTAGCCCAACGCCAGGTTGATCCCGGCGGTATGGATGCGGCCGACCACGCCAGCCGGGCAGTGGCTGCCGTCGTCATGGCAGATGAAGTAGCGGTTGGCCGGCAGCGGGCGGCCGTAAGGCACGGTGCCGTTCTCCTGCGGGGCGATCGGGTGCCAGATGCTCCAGATGGTGGTTTCGGTCGGTCCGCCGAGCGAGAACAGCGCGAGATCCGGGCGCAGGGTACGCAGGGTTTGTACCGTCGCCGGCTTGATGTAGTCGCCGCCTTGCGCCACCAGGCGCAGCGAACGCAGGCTGTCGGCCGTTTTGCAGGTGAGCAACATCTCCAGAATCGCGGGTACCGAACACCACAGGGTGACCCGATGCTTTTCTACCAGCTGGTTCCAGCTGATGGCGTCCTTTTCCTGATGCGGCGCCGGTAGCACCAGCGTAGCGCCGGCGCACAGCGAACCGAACAGATCGAACATCGACATGTCATGGTGCGGCGGCGTGACGGAAATGAAGACGTCGTCGGCGGTGACCGCCCAGCGCTGCTGGGTCTGGTGGACGACGTTGGCGGTGGCGCGGTTGTTGAGCACCACGCATTTGGGCTTACCGGTGGTACCGGAGGTATACAGGTAGTAGCTCGCGGCCTGGCTGGCGCTGCGTTCAACCAGCGTCTGCTCATCCGGCAGCGCAGGCGCGCGATCCGTCGGCGCCAGCAGGGTCGCCGGCGTCACGCCAATGGGCGTCTCCAGATCGCCGCCGTGCACCACCAGCGTCGGTCGGCAGTTCTCCAGCAGATAGGCGGTGCGTTCCGGCGGCGAGTTGATATCGACAGGCACCCAGATCACGCCCTGCAGGGCGCAGGCGAGGCTGAAGATGATCTGTTCCGGGCTGCGCGGCAGATACAGCGCGACCACGTTGCCCGGCTGCACGCCGCGGCTCTGCAGATTGGCGATCGCCGTGGCGATCCGCTGGCCCAGCTCGCGGTAGGTCAGCGTCTGTTCGCCGCAGATCAGCGCGTTGCCGCCGCCTTGCGCGCCGAACAGCCGCTCGGCCAGCTGTGCCAGATAAGGATAAGGTGCGTAATTCGCTTCGCTGTCGTTGTGGCGATAATGCGCCAGATCGATGAAGTCCCGCGGCGCGATCGCCAGGTCGGCCCGTTGGCAGCTGTGCAGGATGCGTCGCTGCAATGCCGCCAGCATGGCTTCTACCTGTTCACCGTGCAGCGCCTGCTCGGCGTAGTCCACGCACAGCTGCAGGTTTTTTTCGCTGTCCAGCGTCAGGCGAATGTCGATGGCGACCTGCGGCGTTTGGGTCAGGCCGTCGTGGAAGCGCACCGGCGCCTCGGCCGGCAGCGTCTCCCAGCCCAGGCAGTTGGTCAGGATCACCGGCAGCGCCGGGCCGCCCTGGCTTTGGCCGAGCAACTGCCGCGCCAGATCGACGCCGGAAAACGTCAGGTGGTCGAGCGCGCCGAGCACGTCGTCCTGCAAGGCTTGTGCGCGCTGGATAAAATCTTCGCCGTGGCGCGAATAGCGTACCGCTACGAAGCTGGAGGCGTTGCCCAGTGCACCGTCGGCGGCGGGGAATGCCACCGGCACGCCGACGCACAGCTCGCCGTCAGTGGTCCAGTGGGCCAGCGTATCGAGGATCAGCGCCGACAGCAGGCTGTTACGCAGCAGCGCATGTGGCGATCCCAGGCGGCCGAGCTGTTTTATCGTATCGCGCGGCAGCGTCAGGGTGGCGCGGCGATAGCGCGACGAGGTGAGATTGGCGAGCGGGGCGCGCCACGGTAACGCTGACGGGGTGGTGACATCCTGCAGCTTGTCGCGCCAGTAGGCGGCATCGGCCTGGCGCTGCGCCGCAGGTGCAGCAGGGGGCGGCAGCGCAGCGGCGGTCGGCGCCAGAGGGCGATCGTCAAACAGGCGCGCGATCACGGTGGAGATCCCCTGGCCGTCGAGGATCAACGCATCGAAGCTGGTGAGGATCAGCGTATCGTACGGCGATCCCGTCGGATCCTGCTGTTCCGCCCGTTGGATCACGGCGATGCGCCACAGCGGTTGGCTCGGATCGTGGCGCTGGTGGGAGTAACGCGCGCGCAGCTGTTCGACCTGGCGCTGCGCCGTTTCGCCATCAAGGGCGCGCAGATCGTGGCGATCCAGATGCAGCGTCACCTCAGGGCGTACGTGCTGCGTGCCGCGCTGCACATCGATGCAGGTGCGCAACGCCGGGTAGTGCTGTACCAGCTCGGTCAGGCGCGCTTCAAGGCGCGGTACGTCCAGCTGCCGGGCGCGGTATTCGCGAAAGTCGTGCATCGCCACGCCGCCGAGCGGCCATCGATCGCTGCGGCCCAGAAGATAGGCCTGCTGCAGTGCGGTTAATGGTGTCTCCATGGTACTTCCCTATAGTCGCTAACCGATTAAAACGAGCCGGGCGCCGCGCGCCCGGAAACCGATCTCAGTGCTGCGGCGCCAGCGCGGCGAGCAGCGTTTTCGCATGCCTTCCTGCCTCGGGCGAGCGTTGGCAGATCAATGCCGCCAGCGCCGCAGGGGAGGAATGCGCCGCCAGATCCTGCGCCGTTAGCCCCGCCGCCAGATACTTGTTGAGCACCTTCAGCAGCGCGTTAACCCCGGCATCCGGCAAGGCCAAGCGGTGGATATCGTCGTGGTCGCGCAAGCCGGCCTCGGGGGCCACCCGCGCCAGCAGCCGATGCAGCACCTGGCGCACCGGCGCCTGCTGCGCCAGCGCGTCGGGCGTGCATTGCGCCAGCAGCTGCGACAGCGGGCGATCGAACGCCGCCGTTTGCCGCGCGGCCAGGTGCAGCAGCGCCCGGTAACAGGTCAGCAGGCGTGGCAGCACCTGCTCGGGGAACGCGTCGAGCCGCACGTCCCAGTTGATCAGAATGCCGTCGTCGACGTGGGCGACCTGCGCATCCAGTGCCACCTGCGGCCCCTGAGAGATGACCCAGCCGAGACGGCCGAAGGTGTCGGTGACCCGTTCGGAAAACAGCGTCTTGCCGCGGATGCCGAAACCGGCGGTAAACACCACCGGCGAAGGCTGCAGGCTGCCGTGCAGGCGCGACAGATCGCGCATCACGCTCACGCCGGGGTAATCCGCATGCTCGATCAGCTCCGCCAGCTGGGTCATCAGGCGCCGGCAGAAGGCGCTCAGGTTTTCCGTCGGGTTCAGCTCCACGCCGAGCAGCACCAGGTTAGAGAAATCGCCGATGAGGCGATGCGCGTCCTCCCGTTCGCTCTCGCGGTGGAACAGCGGCACGTTGAGCCGAAAGCGCGTCATGTTCCACCCCTGGCCGACGGCCAGGGCGAACAGTGCGAGAAACAGCGTCGAGAGCGAGGTGTGGTGCCGTTTGGCGACGTTCTCCAGCGCGCGGCTTTCCTCTGCGTCCAGCTGTATGGCCAGGCGATCGCTGCGGCAGCGGTCCGGCGTGCGCAGCAGGCGCGGCGCTGGTGGCACCTGCGCCAGACGCTCACGCCACCAACGCTGGCCGCGTTCGCGCCGCTGGCGCAGCGCCTCGTCGGCGTCACGTTGTGCGAGGTGATCGAAGTAGGCCGGCGGCGCGTCATGGGAGGGTACCGGTGGGCACTGGTGATAAAACGCCGTCAGATCTTCCATCAACAGGCGAAAGCTCATGGCATCGCCGGCGATCATATCGAGATCGACATGCAGGCGGCTGCGCCCTTCCGGCAACAGGCTCAGGCTGATATCGCAGGGCACGCCCTGTTCCAGCGGCAGCAGCTGGGTACTTTTTGCCTGGCGTTTGGCGGCGAGCGCGGCTGCCAGCGTCGCTGTATCGGCGTGCCGCCAGTCGTCGAGATGCAAGGTGTGCCGGGGGCCGGGAGGCGCGATCGTCTGCCGGCCATCATCGGTAATGCGCAGGCGTAACAGCGGATGACGCAGGTACAGCGCATCGACGGCCTGGCGCAGTCGGGCGAGATCCAGCTCGCCGCCGTCGAATTCCGCATACAGGTGGGCGGCCATGCCGCCGAGGGGAGGAGCGGACTGTCGGCCTACCCAATAGGCGGCCTGCATCGTGGTCAAAGCTTTCATCGGGTATCCATTTTGATTCAGCCAACGAGACTGCAAGAATATATCCAAATGTTAATAGGAATGAAAATTATTATTATTTAATCCATTTGACGCGAGGGTGCTATCTATAAGGGGTTTTAGCGAGGGCGGACGGGCGTATCGTTGGGTGTGAATAATTTATCTATATTATTCTTAGCATTGTAATGATTGCTTGTTATTGCAGCGCCTGTTTTACCTGCGAAAGTATAAGGTTTTCTGTCTGTTATCGCGGCTTTCCTCACACCTTTGTTGATAATGATTTGCATTAGAAAATGCAAAATATTATCATTCTTAACATTATTTTACGTTTTTATACAAGCCGCCGGCCGCTCCGCCGGCGGCTTGGCCGTGGACGGGGCCGCGCCCGTTCGGCCGCGCAAGGCATGGGTTTGCCGCAGGGATAAGCAACAGAAAGGTCGGGAAGGCCGGAGCGTCATGGTCTGTGTGAGTGTCGATGTAGGTTGTGTAAAAAAAATCAAATTTTGTGCACCTCTGGGATGAAAGGAGAAGACATCTATGGGCAAGCATTTTGCGGCTCAACGGCATGAAAGCGTAGGAAACGGGGAAAAAGCGGGGTTGAAAGCCATTGGGGCGTTTTCCTCCGTATTTTTAGGGGTATGTTCACTGGCGATCGGTAACGTCAACGCGGCGGAAACCAAGAGCAACGAAACCTACCAGGACGCGGAAACGCTGCTGGTCACCGGTGAGAAGATCAAACGTTCCATTTTCGACACCGGTTCCAGCGTGCAGGTGTTCGACAGCAACCGCATCGCCTCGATGCCCGACGCGGTGCAGATCCCCGATCTGCTGCGCATGACCCCCAACGTGGTGGATCTGGGCATCGGCAACGAACTGCCGACCGTGCGCGGCATCGACGGCTCTGGCCCGAACGTCGGCGCCAACGCCTTCCTCAGCGGCACCCGCCCGCGCCTCAATCTGTCGTTGGACGGCCGTTCGCTGACCTATAACGAACAGGCGTTCGGCCCGCAGTCGCTGTGGGATCTGGATCGCGTCGAAGTGTTCCTCGGCCCGCAAAGCTACATTCAGGGGCGTAACGCCATCGCCGGCGCCATCGTTATGGCCAGTAAAGATCCGACCTTCGAATGGGAAAGCGCCTTCAAGGGCGGGGCCGGCAACCAGCACTCTTCACAGCTGGCCGCCATGGCATCTGGCCCGCTGGTGGAAGATCAGCTGGCGTTCCGCGTCAGCGTCGATCGCCAGCGCCGCCGCAGCGAAGCCGATCTGCCGGCCTATGCGCCAGTGGGCGACCCGCGCGAAGTGGAAGCCACCACTGCCCGCGCCAAGCTGTTGTTCAACCCGGCCGGCCTGCGCGATCTGACCACCAAGCTGACCTTTAACCACTTCGGCAGCACCGCGCCACAGAACGAAAGCCTCAACCCGCAGCCGCACCCGACCAATCCGCGTCACGATCCGCGCCGCGCCGTGTTCAAAAGCAACATGAACAGCACCATCTGGGATCTGGCCTGGGAGGCCTCCGATGCGCTGACGTTTGAAAACCGCGTTATCTATACCGACTTCAATATCAATCGGCCGACCGCTTACAACATCCAATACGCCGAGATCGACGGCCAGGAAGTGCACGTAGAACCGGTGGTGCGCTTCGGCGGCGCGGACAGCCGCCTGCACGGGCTGGCGGGGCTGCGTTATTTCCACGGCACGCAGGATGAGTTCGTCAACATCTTCGGCGGATCGACCTTCAAAGATAAAACCGATACCCATTCGGCGTTCGCCGAGCTGACCTATGCGCTGACGCCGCAGGTGGACGTGACCGCCGCCAGCCGTCTGGAACGCGAGCACCGTCGCCGCGACGGCGGCAGCCAGGCGGTGCGCATCGACTTCGACGAAACCTACACGGTGTTCTTGCCGAAGCTGGACGTGGCCTGGAAACCGACGGATACCCAAACCTACGGCGCCAAGATCGCCCGCGGCTATAACGCCGGCGGCGGCGGCATCACGATCGGTACGCCGGTGGTCAGCTATACCTACGGTTCCGAGTATGTGTGGAACTACGAGCTGTACACCCGCCATCACCTGAAAGACGCCAACGTGGTGCTGACGGGTAACATCTTCTACAACGATTACAAGGATATGCAGCTGCCTTATTCGTTGGGTGAGAACTCCAGCGTGATCCGTAACGCCGACAAGGTGGAAACCTACGGCGCGGAAATCGGTGCCACCTGGCAGCCGCGTTGGGACTTCGAGCTGTTCGGCAACCTCGGCCTGCTGAAAACCGACATCAAGAAGTTCTCGGGCAGCGGCGTGGAAGGGCATGAGCTGGCGCGCGCACCGGCTTACACCGCCAACATGGGTGCTAAATATCAGTTCCTGAAAGGGTGGGAGCTGAGTAGCAACGTGGCATTTACCGACTCCTACTATTCGCAATACGACAACGACTCGCGCGGGCGCATCGGCTCCTATTGGACGGCCAACGCCCAGCTGGCTTACACCTTCGACTACGGTCGCGCCACGCTGTATGCGAAAAACCTGTTTGATTCAGACCGCCGCGAGATGGTCAGAAGCAACGACATCTACACGGCGACTCTTCAGCGAGGCCGCTTGGTCGGCGCAGCAGTTGAGCTGAATTTCTAACGCTATCGCGATGACGGGGGACGAATGTCCCCCTTTTTATGCGCTATCCCGGCACGGCCGGGCAAAGGAGATAACGCAGTGATCGGTGATTTTGACAGCATTCTGAGCGATGAAGAGGCCCAGCGGCTGGAGAGCGCGTTTCAGGCGCTGGGCGCGGCGTCGGCGGACGGCGAACGGCCGGTAAGCGAAGCCGAAGAGCGGGCGTGGTTCGCCCATCTGCAGCAGGGTGACGCACGCGGGCAGCGGGCGCTGGCCTGGCGCCTGACGGGGGACGTGGATATCGCCCGGCTGACGGCGGCGCTGCAGGCGCTGGTGCGGGAAACGCCTGGCGTGGACGTGCGCTACGTTTTTGATGACGAAAACGGTCTGGTGAAACGCCCCGCCGGCTCGGCGCCGTTGCCGGTGAGCCTGCGTCAGGTGGCGGACGAACAACACGCCATGGGTTGCCTGCTGCAGGCGCAGGCGGTGCCGTTTGAACTGGAAAACGAAGCGCCGCTGCGCTGCCTGCTGTTGCTCATGCCGGGCGATGACGTGATTTTGGGCGTGGTCTTGCATGACATCCTGGCGGAAACGCTGCCGTGGCGCCACCTGCCGGCGATGCTGTCCGCCCGTTATAACGGGGATGTGATGCCTCTGCCTTTCGCGGTGGCGCCGGTCGAGCTGGCGGAAACCCCGGAGCCGCAGCTGCCGTGGGTGCGCCAGGCCGTCTCGCTGCAGGATTACCGCAGCCCGGCGCAGCGCGCTGAAGCGTTGCCGCCGGTGGGCTCGCGCGTGGTCACGCGCATTGATCGCTCGCTGTTGCCCGCCAACGACACGCCGCGGGCCTTGCTGGCGGCGGTGGCGGCACGGTTTGCCGAGTTCGTCGCCGCGCAGGCCGGCGGCCAAGCGGTGCAGCTGTGCGTGCCGGCCGCAGAAACGGCGGAGTTCGTCGGCCTGGAGCTTGGCCTGACGGCGCCGCCGCTGATGCGCCTGACCGTGCAGCATGGCGAGAGCGACGTCGGGCAGCGGCTGCTGGCGCAGGCCGTGGCTGAACAGCCGGACTCGCAGCGAGCGCAGCTGCTGGTGGCCTGGCGCGACGATCTGGCCGCAGAGTGGCGGCTGGAAGGGGTTCACGCCGAACGCCTGTTGCTGCCGCCGCTGCATACGCCGTTTGAACTGGCGCTGCTGCTGGGCTTGCCCGAGGCGGAAGCGCTGACGCTGGAGCTGGTCACCGACCCGCGCCTGTCTCCCCATGTGGCGCCTTTCCTGCTGGAGCAGTTCAGCGCGTTCCTGGCCGGGCAGCGGATTGCCGTCGCCTTGCCGGCGGCTGAGGCCGCTTCTCCGGCGATGGCCGCGCCGGCGGCGAACGGCGACGCAGACGAAAGCGTTGCACCGCTGATTTTGCAGGAGTTCCGTGAGGCGCTGGTGGCGCCGGAAATGACCCTGGATGAAGACTTCTTCGATCGCGGCGGCCATTCGCTGGTCGCTACCCGGGTGATCGGCCGTTTGCTGAGCCTGCATCAGATCGAAATCAACATTAACGATCTGTTCAGCCATCCGACGGCGCGCGGGTTGGCGGGCTACGCCAAACGCCTGAACGTCGCGCAGCCGAATGCCGCGGTGGCCACCGCCGACGACCATGATCGCGCGCAGGCGCCGCTGTCGCTGGCGCAGGAATCGCTGTGGAAGGTGTATGAAGCCTTCGGCCATGACGAGATTTTCAACCTGCCGTTCTCTCTGCGCTTCTTCGATGCGGTGGATGAAACGGCGCTGCGTCAGGCGTTTATCGACGTCATGACTCGCCATACCGTGCTGCGTTCACGCTTCGTCGAGCAGCAGGGCGAAGTGGTGCAGGTGGTGGTGCCGGCCGCCGAACTCTCGGACTACTCGTGGTTCCGCTTCTCCCACGAGATGCCGGCGGGCAACGCCGCCGCCCTGTTGGCCGATGCCGGCCAGCACCGGTTCGATCTGGCCGCCGAGCTGCCGCTGCGCGCCACGCTGCTGCGCGATGCGGACAACGGCCAACAGCTGCTGTCGCTGTTGTTCCACCATGTGGTGCTGGATGAATGGTCGCTCAACCTGATGATGGATGAGCTGGGCGTCGCCTATCGCCATCGCGTCGTCGGCCAGGCGCCGCAGTGGAGCGGGCAACCGCCGCAGTTCCACACTTTCGCCCGGCAGCAGCGGGCCTCCGGGGTGCAGCAGCAACATCTGGACTACTGGCTCGACGCGCTGCGCGGCGCGCCGGTCGGCCAGCCGATCTTCCGGCAAGAGCCGTCCACCCATCCGGCGGTGCCGGCACCGGCGGACGTCAACGGCGGCTGGCTGGAGTTCGAGGTCGATCCTGCCGTGGCGGAAGGCCTGTATCAGCTCGCCCGCCGCAACAACGCTTCGCTGTTCAACGTAGTGTATGCCGGGATTACCTCGGCGCTGCGCCTGCTCGGCGGCCCGGCGGATCTGCTGGTGGGCACCTCGACCTCCGGCCGTAACGACGCCGAGTTCTTCGATACCGTCGGCTACTTCACTACCGTAGTGGTGCACCGCGTGCGCTTCGACGAGGGGCTGACGGTGGCCGGGTTGGTCAGCCAGGTGAAAAACACCATCAATGGCTCGCTGCCGTACACCGATATTCCGATCGATCTGGTGGAGGAAGGGCTGTTCGGCGTGGACGCCGACCGCAAGAACCACATGTTTGAAGTGTTTATCCAGATCCACAGCCGCATCAAGCTGAACGGCGAGTTCCGGCTGCAGGACGGCAGCGCGATCGCCTACCGTCAGGTGGAGCCGGAGAAAGCCGAATCGCTGCTCGGCCTGCAGTTTGAGGTGATGGAAGACGATCTGGCCGGGAAGAAATCCCTGCGGGTGATGATGACCTACCGCCAGGACCACTACAGCCGGGAGCAGGCCAATCTGATCGCCGACGGCGTTCAGCACGTCTTTACCCAGTTTGCGCAGCACATCGCTGGCGATATCGCTCTGGCGGCGCTGCCGCCCGGGCCGCAGGCATGACGTTGTTTCACTCTAACCGAAAGCATGATTTTCAAGGAGATAAAAGGATGTCTGGAACCCTAGCAACCCCGCGCGCGTTACTGTCGCTGCTGGTGGCGGCCTCTCTGGTGGTCGCCGGTGCCGCGCAAGCGGACGATGTCGGCATCAAACCGCAGGACATCAAGCGCGAGGCGCTGTCATCGACGGTGGTGGAGATGGCCTACAGCACCTCGCAACAGGCGCTGTTCGTCAGCGCGCCGGACTGGAAGGAAGAGGCGCGCTCCCGCGTGCTGCGGCTGGATCCCAACACCCTGGCGATCAAGGCGGAGATCCCGCTGCAGGTGAAAGGCTTCGGCGTGGCGCTGAACGATGCGGGCAATCGCCTGTACCTGACGCAGGCTTTCAACGGCGAAGTCGGGGTGGTGGACACCACCACCAACCACGCGCTGGGCAGCATCAAGCTGTTGGACAAAGCGGTGCTGGAGCAGGCTTACAAGCAGGCGGGCATCAGCGGCAAGCGTCTGGATTTCCTGTTGGCGGAGCTGAAGAAGTTTAAAATCACCGAGGACTACCTGTACCGCCTCCGCGAGATCAAATATGACGCGCAAAGCGGCCGTCTGTTCCTGCCGGGGCTGGGCTTCGGCGTCGACAGCGTGCTGTACGTGGTCGATACCAAGGCCGGCAAGCTGGAGAAAGTGATCCCGGGCTTTGGCTACAACGCGGTGGGCATCACGCTGGATGAGAAGGGCCGCCGGGTGTTCGTCTCCAACATGCAGGGGCAGGTGATCACCCTGAACGCCGACACGCTGGCGATCACCGCCACGCACGAAGTGCAGGCCGATCAGCTGCTGAATCTGGTGTATGACCCGGCAAGCAATCGCCTGTTGGGCGTCGATCAAGGCATCGATCGCGACGACTACCGCAACCATCATCTGGGGCACGACTACGTGAAACGCAGCAGCGGCCACCGGGTGTTTGCGCTGGATGCGGACAGCGGCAAGGTGCTGGCCAGCGAGCTGACGGATGAGGTGCCGATCGGCCTGCTGCTCGACGAGCGCAGCCAGCGGCTGTATGTCGCCAACCGCAAAGGCGTGCGCGTGGATCACGGCGCCGGCACGCTGACGGTGTTCGACGCCAAGACGCTCAAGCGCCTGCAAACCGTAGACCTGCCGCCGCACCCTAACAGCCTGGCGTTGGATCCGAAAGGCGACGCGCTGTTTGTGACGGTGAAAAACGACGGTGCCTCCACCAAGGCCGGCAAGCCGGAAAGCGTGGTGCGCATTCAGCTGCACACCCAGTAACGCAATGGAAAGATAAAAAAAGGGGCGCCGCGGCGCCCCTTTTCGTTGGGTCATGTCATCAGAAGTGGGTGTTGATGCTCATGTAGTAGGTACGGCCCGGTTCGTTGTAGGTGGCCGCGCCCGCGCCGGCGATGTTGATCGCGCCGGTAATCGGGTCGCCCACGTTCTGCGCGTTACCGGCGCGGAACTGGCGTTTGTCGAACAGGTTGTCGATGCCGGCGGTGACGCTGACGTTTTTGGTCAGGTCATAGGTCGCGCTGGCACCGACGACGGCATAAGGGCTGACCTCGCGGGTTTCGCCGCCGGTGGCCGGTTTACCCTGGTAGTTGTACTTCTTCGGCTTCTGACGGCCGTACCAGGTCAGGGTGGACTGCATCGACAGATCCTGCGTAGCCTGCCAGCTGAGGGTCGAGTTGACGGTGAACTTCGGGATCACCGACAGGTAATCGCCGGTGGTCTTGTTCTTGTTCTCGATCATGTAGGTGGCGTTGTTGCTCCAGGTGACGGTCTCGCTGACCGGCACGTTCAACGAGCCTTCCAGCCCCTGCACCACCGCTTTCGGTACGTTCTCCCACTGGTAGACCGCCGTGCCGGTGCTGCTGGTGGCGATGCGCGAGTTACCCGCTTCAATCTTGTTGTGGTAATCGTTGCGGAAGTAAGTCACGCCGGCCAGCCAGCCTTCGTTATGGAACTCCAGCCCGATCTCTTTGTTGACGCTGGTTTCCGCCTTCAGATCGTCGTTACCGAGCAGGTAGCAGCCGTTTCTGACATCGCTGCCCGCACACCCTTGGCCTTTGCTGTACAGCAGGTAGTTGCCGTTGGTCTGGTACAGGGTCGGTGCCTTGTAAGAACGCGCGATGCCCATTTTCAGCGTGAAGTAGTCGCCCAGTTCCTGCGACAGGTTCAGCGCCGGGCTCCAGTTGTTGCCGGATTCTGAATGCAGATCGTAACGCAGACCCGGCGTCAGCATGGTGGTGTCGGTCAGCTCAATGTTGTCTTCGGCGAACAGCGAGAAGATATGCGCGGAAGCGTAAGGACTGCGCGTGCCGTTGCCCATGCCGGGAATAGTGCCGCCCATCAGCGTTTGGCTGGTGGAGGTGCCGTCTTTCATCCGCTGTTGGGTCCACTCGGTACCCAGGGTGGCGGTCTGTGAAACGCCCAGCTCAAACGGCACGCTGACTTCGCTGTGCGCCAGGAAGTCGTCCAGCTTGGTGGTGCCGAAACCGGTATTTTTGGTGTCGAAGATGCCTTCGGTGCCGCCGGCCAGGCCTTCGTTCAGGCGGGTATTGCGGGTGCGCTCGAACTGCACGTAGTTGTTGGTGCTCACGCCGTTGTCCCAGGCGCCGCGGTGGGTCAGGCCGAAGGTTTCACGGTAGATGCGGTTAGTCTCTTTGCCGTAGTTGCTCTGCACCAGGGCATTGGTATTGGTGTTCTGGGTATCGCCGGAATACAGGTTGCCCTGACGGCCGTAGGCATACTCGAACTCCAATGACTGCAGATGGGCGAAGTCCCAATGCAGTAAGGCGTCGATGTTTTTATCGACCACCCCTTCGCGCCCGGCGGGCAGGCTGTTGGCGTAGGCGCCTACGCGTTCGGACTTGTGTGATTCGTTAATGTCCCAGGCGTCGGCCTGCGTTTTGCTGTAGCCGCCGAACAGGCGGAAGCTCAGGGAATCGCTCAGCGGGCCGGACAGGCTGAAGTCGGTGCGCTTGGTGGCGCCCTCCTGCTTGTGCTGCGGCACGTTGAAGTAGCCGTTCAGCGAGCCGTGCAGCGCATCGCCGGCCTTCTTGGTGATGATGTTGACCACGCCGCCCGCGGCGCCGTTGCCGTAGCGCGCGGCGGCCGGGCCGCGCAGCACTTCGATGCGTTCGATCATTTCCGGCGGCACCCAGGCGGTATCGCCGCGCGAGTCGCGCTCGCCGCGCCAGCCCTGACGCACCGAGTTGCGGCTGGAGGCCGGTTTGCCGTCGATCAGAATCAGGGTGTTTTCCGGGCCCATGCCGCGGATATCGATCTGGCGATTGTTGCCGCGCTGGCCGCTGGTGGAGTTGCCGGTCAGGTTAACCCCTGGCATGGTGCGGATCAGTTCGCTGATGTCGCGCGCCGGCGGGCGTTTTTTGATCTCTTCGGCGGTGATGGTGGACACCCCCGGCGCCTGCAGGTTCTGCCGGGCGGCGGTCACGACGATGGTGTCTTCGCCGCGCGGCTTTTTATCCGTGGTGCCGCTGTTTTCTTCCGTGGTGGTGGTGTCGGTCTGCTGCGCGGCGTTGGCGAACGCGGACGCGCCCAATCCCAAGCCGATAAGAGTGGCTAAAGAATAACGTGATAGCTTGCTTTTCATCTGAGTGTCCTACCTTGCTGCCATCCCTCGCCGAACGGGGGGAAGGGCGGTTGTAGTTTTTGTGTAGTCGGAAATAGAAAATCGGCTGCGGCAAGGGATGCCATTGATGTATCCCCGATCCCTGTCCGTTGCGCGCAATACCAGCACGATCTCCAAGCCTTACACACTATTGCAAATGCAAATTATTATCAATAGTATTTGGCGTACAGTGCGTTCGGGCGGTGGCCGGCGATAGGGAAAAGTCGACGTTCCCGGTGCCGCCAACTACAAAATGGGTAGGCGTTGTGAATACAGAACTACAGTCAGAAAGCAGCAGATTATTGGCCAGCAGCAATGCGGGCAGTCCAGGGTGGTGGTTGACGGTGGCACGACGCGGTACGCCATGGGTAGAACCGGCGGGTAACGGCCGTTGGCGAACCACCTTTTTCTGGCGCGATCCTCAGGGATGCGAATTGACCTCCGCCTACCGTCGCGTGTGGATCAACATCAACTGCCTGACCGACCATCATCAGCCGAATCCGCCGCAAAGCCTGCAGCGTTTGGCCGGCACCGACGTGTGGTACTGGCAGACCGAGCTGAGCGGCGCCTGGCGCGGCAGCTACTGCTTTATCCCCTGCTTTGACGAGCGGCCGCCGGCGTTCAGCGGCGACGATGCGCACACCAACATGCACAACCTGCGCCACTGGTGGCACCAGGTGTTCGCCAGCGCCACCCCCGATCTGCTCAACCCGTATCGCTCCTGGCAAAGCGCCAGCGGCCACAGCGTCTCCGGCCTGCACATGCCGGATGCGCCGCCGCAGCCGGTATGGCGCTCGTTCGACGAGTACGAGATCGCCAGCGGGCGCTGTACGCCACCGCTGCCGGCGCGTTTGCAGCGCCATACCTGGCAAAGCGAGCGCCTGGGCAACAGCCGCGACGTCTGGATCTACACCACCGGTGACAGCAAGCCGGCCGAGCGTCCGTTGGCTATTCTGCTCGACGGCCAGTTCTGGGCGAAGCAGATGCCGGTTTGGGAGCCGCTGATGCAGCTGACCCGTGAAGGGGCATTGCCGGAAGCGGTGTATGTGCTGATCGACATTATCGATCTGCCGCACCGGTCGCGCGAACTGACCTGCAAGGACGATTTCTGGCTGGCGGTGCAGGAAGAACTGATGCCGCAGCTGGCCGACTGGGCGCCGCACAGCGACAAACCGGCCGATACGGTGGTGGCGGGGCAAAGCTTTGGCGGCCTGGCTTCCCTGTATGCCGGCCTGCGCTGGCCGCAGCGCTTCGGCGCGGTGATCACTCAGTCTGGTTCCTACTGGTGGCCGCGGCGCGACATGCTGCAGTTGCCGAGCATTCCCGACGATGCCTGCTGGCTGATGCAGCAGGTGGAACGACACGGCCTGGGCAACCACGGCGCGCTGAAGGTATTTATGGAAGCCGGTTCGCAGGAAAAGCTGGTGCACCGGGTCAGCGGCGAAATGGCGGCGCGCCTGAGCGACGCCGGCCATCGGGTGCACTACCGGGTGGTGGAGGGCGGGCACGACGCGCTGTGCTGGCGCAGCGGCCTGACCGACGGGCTGCAGGCGGTCTGGGCTTCCGCTTTCGCCACCGCTTATCCGGCATCGGCGACGGCAACGGCTCGAGGAACACATGATGGAAAGCCTGAATCCGTTCGATGATCAACAGCAGCGCAGCCTGGTGCTGCGCAACGTACAACAACAATACAGTTTGTGGCCGGATTTCCGCGCCATTCCGTCCGAGTGGACGATCGTCTTCGGCCCGGCGGCGCGCACTGCGTGCGCCGAATGGCTGGAACAGCATTGGCAAGACATTCTGCCGGTCGCAGCACGCGAGGCGTGACCGGCGCCAGGTAATCACGGGAGCAATAAGCAGTGTCACACACCCCTAACTCTCTCAGCGGCCCGGCGCTTGCGGGCGAATGGCCGCTGGTCGCGGCGCAACCCGGCATCTGGGTCGCCGATCAAATTTCCCCGCATCGCAATGCCTACGCGGTGGCCCACGCCATCGAACTCAACGGCCCCATTGCCGTAGAGCCTCTGCTGCAGGCCATTACCCAGGGCCTGGGCGAGGTGGATATGCTGCGCCTGCGTTTTGCGGAACGCGACGGCGTGCCGGTGCAATGGCTGGACGACGCGCTGGCGGTGCACGAGCCGGAACTCGTCGATCTGACGACGTCGCCGGACCCCGAAGCCGCCGCGCGCGCGCTGATGGATATCGATCTGGCGAGCGATCTGCGCGCCGGCAGCGGCGCGCCGCTGTATCGCCATGTGGTGATGCGCCTCGCGGATGACCGCTGGTTCTGGTATCAGCGCTATCACCATCTGCTGGTGGACGGTTTCAGCTTCACCGCCATCGCTCGCCGCGTGGCGGCGATTTACACCCATCTTTGCCGCGGCGACGCGCTGGAACCGACGCCTTTCACGGCGTTCAGCGACGTGGTGGCGGAATACCAGGCTTACCGGGAGGCGCCGGCCTGGCAGCGCGACGCCGATTTCTGGCTCGAAAAAGCGCGGCAGCTGCCGCCGCCGGCGACCCTTTGCCCGCAGCCGCTGGCCGGGCAAACCCCCACGCCGCGCATCCACCGGCTGGAACAGCGCTGCGATCCGCAGGCCTTCGCCGAACTGGTGCAGTGCGGCGCGCAGCAGAAGCTGAACGCCGCCGATATGGCGGTGGCGCTGGTGGCGCTGTGGGTATCGCGCCTGAGCGGCCAACCGAGCTTCAGCGCCGGTTTTATCTTCATGCGGCGCACCGGATCGGCCGCCCTGTGCGCCGCCGGCCCGGTGATCAACGTGCTGCCGATGGAGATGCACCTCGAGCCGCAGGCCACGCTGTATGAGGCCGCCGCCCGCATCAGCCGCGAGCTGAAAACGGTGCGCCGCCATCAGCGCTACGACGCCGAACAGGTGCAGCGCGATCTGGGGCGCATCGGCGACGGCGAACCGCTGTACGGCACGGTCTTCAACTTCAAAATGTTCGATTACCAGCTGGACTTCGCCGGTATCGAAGGCATCACCCACGATCTGGCCTCCGGGCCGGTGCGCGATCTGGAGATTGCGCTGTTTATCGACGAGCACCATCACCTGAAGGTGGAACTGCTGGCCAACGCCGAGCGATACAGCCGCCAGGAACTGCAGGCGCACCTGCAGCGGCTGCCGCTGCTGCTGGCGCAGTTCGCCGCGCAGGCAACGTTGCCGATCGGCGAAGCCGATATGCTGACCGCCGACGATCACGCGCTGCTGGCGCGGGTCAACGACACGACGCACCCGGTACCGGCGACCACGCTGAGCCAGCTGCTGGCGCAGCAGGCGCAAACCACGCCAGACGCGCCGGCGCTGGCGGATGCGCATTTCAGCTTTACCTACCGCGAAACGCGCGAGCAGGTCACGGCGCTGGCGCGCGAGCTGGTGGCGCAGGGCGTGCGGCCGGGCGACATCGTGGCAGTGGCGTTGCCGCGTTCGGTGTTCCTGTCGCTGGCGTTGATGGCGATCGTGGAAGCGGGCGCCGCCTATCTGCCGCTGGACACCGGTTATCCGGACGAACGGCTGGCGATGATGCTGGAAGACGCCGCGCCGCGGCTGGTCATCACCAACCCGGCGCAGCAGGCGCGTTTCGCCGACAAGGGCGAAATCTTGCTGTATGACGCGCCACTGGCGGCCGATCACGCCGCCGGGGTGGCGATCGCGGGCCCGACGCCGGACCATGCGGCCTATATCATCTTTACCTCCGGCTCCACCGGGCGTCCGAAAGGCGTGCTGGTCGGCCATCAGGCGATCGTCAACCGCCTGCTGTGGATGCAGCAGCAGTATCCGCTGGGAGCGGACGACGCGGTGCTGCAGAAAACGCCGTGCAGTTTCGACGTCTCGGTGTGGGAATTCTTCTGGCCGCTGATGGTTGGCGCCCGGCTGGTGATGGCGCCACCGGAGGCGCATCGCGACCCGCAGCAGCTGCAACAGCTGATCGCACAACATCGCATTACCACGCTGCACTTCGTGCCGTCGATGCTGGCGGCTTTCGTGGCCGCCCTGGACGACGACGCGGCGGTGGCGAGCTGCGCCGCGCTGCGCCAGGTGTTCTGCAGCGGCGAAGCGCTGCCGGCGGAGCTGTGCCGCCTGTGGCAAAGCCGCACGGCGGTGCCGTTGCACAACCTCTACGGCCCGACCGAAGCGGCGGTGGACGTGACCTGGCATCCGGCCTACGGCGAGGCGCTGGCGAAGGTGACCGGCGCCAACGTGCCGATCGGGCTGCCGGTGTGGAATACCGGGCTGCGCATTCTTGACGCGCGCCTGCGGCCGGTGCCGCCGGGCGTGGCGGGCGATCTGTATCTGACCGGCGTGCAGCTGGCGCACGGCTACCTTGGCCGGCCGGATCTGACCGCCAGCCGCTTTGTCGCCGATCCGTTCGGCGAGGGCGGGCGCATGTACCGCACCGGCGACGTGGCGCGCTGGCTGCCGGACGGCGCGGTGGAATATTTGGGCCGCAGCGACGATCAGCTGAAGATCCGCGGGCAGCGTATCGAGCTGAGCGAAATCGACCACGCCTTGCTGTCGCTGCCGGGCGTGCGCCAGGCGGTGACGCACGCGCTGGTGCTGCAGGGCACACCGGTGGACGCCGGCGGCGATGCGCGCCAGCTGGTAGGCTATCTGGTGATGCAGCCTGGCGCGAACTGGGATGCGGAAGCCCTGCGCGCGGCGCTGGCCGACCGCCTGCCGCCGCACATGGTGCCGGTGGCGCTGGTGGAAATGAGCGATTTGCCGCTGAGCGCCAACGGCAAGCTGGATCGCAAGGCCTTGCCGCAGCCGCAGGGCGGTGAACGCAAGGCAGGACGGCCGCCGCAGGCCGGGCTGGAAAGCGAGATCGCGGCGGTGTTCGCCCGCTTGCTGCAGCGCGAGCAGGTGTTCGCCGACGACGATTTCTTCGCGCTCGGCGGCCATTCGCTGCTGGCGATGCGTCTGGCGGCAGAGCTGCGCCGCGATCTGGGCAAGGCGGTGTCCGTCGGCCAGGTGATGGTGGCGTCGCGCGTTGAGCAGTTGGCGGCCTTGCTGGCGGAAGATCGCACGCAGGAAGAGGCCGATCGCAGCGGATTCGACAGCGTATTGCCGCTGCGCGTCACCGAGGGGCCGACGCTGTTCTGTCTGCACCCGGCGTCCGGTTTCTCGTGGCAGTTCAGCGTATTGCCGCGCTATCTCGATCAGCACTGGTCGCTGGTCGGTATCCAGTCGCCGCGGCCGGACGGCCCGCTGGCGCTGAGCGAAGATATGGATCAGGTGGTGGATGCCCACCTGCAGACGGTGTTGCAGGTACAGCCGCACGGGCCGTACCACTTCATCGGCTACTCGCTGGGCGGCACGCTGGCGCAGGGCATCGCCGCCCGGCTGCAGGCGCGCGGTGAGCAGGTGGCATTCCTCGGCCTGCTGGATACCTATCCGCCGGAGACCCAAAACTGGGACGTGATGCTGGACGACAACGTGTTGAAGGAAGTGCAGCGCGAGCGCGAGCAGTTCCTGGCGGTGTCGCAGGATACGCTCGATCCGGCGCTGGGCGAGACGCGCACCGCGATGTTCGACAACATCGAAGCCAACTACGCCGATTCGGTGCGGTTGCTGTCGCACACGCGCACCGCCCGCTTCCGCGGTCAGGCGACGCTGTTCGTCGCCAAACGTACGTTGCAGGAAGGGATGGACGTGCAGCAGACCTGGTCGCAGTACGTCGATGCGCTGCAGGCGCACGAGCTGGACTGCGCGCATGTCGATATCGTTTCGCCGGCGTCGTTCAAAGTGCTGGGGCCGCTGCTGAACCGGATCTTGCGCACGCTGTAATCGCGCCCGTCATCTCGCCGCCAGGCACGGGGATTACCCCGCGTGTGGCGGCGTTTCTTGCGGTTGCTCACAGTTGAATATCAATGAGTTTTATTATCATTATTGATTTCGCCATCTGTGCTAGCATAGCGCCCCGCAACTGCAGAATCCCCGTTTAAAGATGTGGTGAACAACCGATGAGTAGCAAACCCTCCATCCTGCTTGATTTTAGCCTGCTGAAAACCAACCGGGCTTTCCGCGCGGTATTCTGCGCGCGCTTTATCTCCATTGTGGCGCTGGGGCTGATGGCGATCGCCATCCCGGTGCAGATCCAGGCGCTGACCGGTTCCACCCTGCAGGTCGGGCTGGCGGTGACGTTGGCCGGCGGCGGCATGTTCGCCGGGCTGCTGATGGGAGGCGTATTGGCCGATCGCTATGAGCGGCGCCGGCTGATCCTGTTCGCGCGTTCCACCTGCGGCGTCGGCTTCGTCGGCCTGTGCCTCAACGCCCTATTGCCGTCGCCTTCGCTGGCGGCCATTTATCTGCTGGCGGTGTGGGACGGCTTCTTCGGCGCGGTGGGGGTGACGGCGCTGCTGGCGGCCACGCCGGCGCTGGTGGGCCGCGAAAACATCGTGCAGGCAGGCGCCATCAGCATGCTGACGGTGCGCTTCGGCTCGATTCTTTCCCCGGCGATTGGCGGCCTGGTGATTGCCCATATGGGCATTGCCTGGAACTACGGCCTGGCGGCGTTTGGCACCCTGTTGACGCTGCTGCCGCTGCTGAGCCTGCCGCAGCTGATGCCGCCGCCGCAGCCGCGTGAACACCCGCTGCGCGCGTTGGCGGGCGGCTTCGCCTTCCTGTTCCAGAACAAGGTGATCGGCATGGTGGCGCTGATCGGCGCGCTGCTGACCATGGCCAGCGCGGTGCGCGTGCTGTACCCGGCGATGGCGGAGAGCTGGCACATCGACGCTGCCCACCTCGGCTATATGTACGCCGCCGTGCCGCTCGGCGCGGCCATCGGTGCGTTCACCAGCGGGCGCGTGGCGCACGTGGCGCGCCCCGGCTGGGTGATGCTGCTGACGGCGATCGCGGCGTTCGCCGCCATTGGCCTGTTCGGCCTGATGCCGTGGTACAGCCTGGCGTTGCTGTGCCTGGTGGCGTTCGGCTACCTGAGCGCGCTGAACTCGCTGCTGCAATACGGCCTGATCCAGAGCCTGACGCCGGACAACTTCCTCGGCCGCATCAACGGCCTGTGGACGGCGCAGAACGTGGTGGGCGATGCGCTGGGCGCATTATTGCTGGGGGCGATGGGCGCCTTCATGCTGCCGGCGATGAGCGCCAGCGGTTTCGGCTTCGGCGCGGCGGTGCTCGGCATCCTGTTGCTGTTCGCCATGACCGGTTTGCGCCAGGTGACGCTGCACAAACCGGAGCCGCAGCCCGCCACAGAAAAGTAGTCGAACGCGTTAAGACAACGCTGTGGGATCAAATAGCAATGCTTATCATCGGCATGCGTAAAACCCACAGCGTTTATGTCATGATTTCGAAATGAAAGAAGTGCTTACGTTTATTGACATAGCAAATATCGGCGAGTAATTTAGCGCGGAATTAACTCAAATGATAATCATTATTATATTGGTTATCACTTCAAATCCTTGAGGGCGAAGCGATGGATACTGCCGTGAACGACATCAATCGAAAGGAAATGCAGGAGCGCGAAGAACACCGGTTCGCCGCTGATTTTTCTCCGGCGTCGGGCTTCTTCTTTACCTCTCCTTTCCGCAGCTTGACCACCACCGGTTGTTTCAGCCGCATTCGCCTGCCGGCCGCAGACGGCGCCGACCTGAACGGCGAGTTCCAGCGCAGCGTACGGCAGGCGTTTGCCGAGGCCCGGCAGGCCGGTATCAAAAAACCGCTGCTGTGCGGCGCCATCCCGTTCGATACCCGGCAGCCTTCGGCGCTGTTTATTCCGCAGCAGAGCCGCTGGTTCGATCGCGCCGCCTTTATGGCCGGCGTTCGGCCGCCGGCGAACGGCCCTGAACTGGCCGGCGTGACGGAGCTGCCGCCGCAGCAGCCGTTTATGAACATGGTCAGCGACGCCGTCGACGCGATGAAGGCCGGCGAACTGGATAAAGTGGTGCTGTCGCGCCTGCTGGAGATCGAAACGCGCCAGCCGGTGGATCGCCATGCGCTGATGGCGCGCGTGATTGCCCAGAACCCGCACGGTTTCCATTTCCATGTGCCGCTGGAGCAGGGCGCGCTGTTGGGCGCCAGCCCGGAGCTGCTGCTACGCCAGGACGGCGGCCGTTTCTATTCCAACCCGCTGGCCGGTTCCGCCCGGCGCGAGGCCGACCCGCAGCGCGATCGCGAAGTGGGGGAGCGGCTGATGGCCTCGGCGAAAGATCGCCACGAGCATCGCATCGTCACCGAAAGCATGCGTGACGTGCTGGCCGGCCGCTGCCGCTACCTGAACGTGCCGCACACCCCTGAATTGTTGACTACCACGACGCTGTGGCATCTCTCCACGCCGATCGACGGCGAGGCGGCGTCTCCAGACGAAAATGCCCTGTCGCTGGCCTGCCTGCTGCACCCGACGCCGGCGCTGTGCGGCATGCCGACGGCCGAGGCGCACGCCCTGATCGGCAAGCTGGAGCCGTTCGATCGCGGCCTGTTCGGCGGCATCGTCGGCTGGTGCGACGACGAAGGCAACGGCGAGTGGGTAGTGACTATCCGCTGTGGCACCGTTGACGGCAACCGGGTGCGGCTGTTCGCCGGCGCCGGCATCGTGGAAGACTCTTCACCCAAATCTGAATGGCATGAAACAGGCACCAAACTCAGCACCATTCTGCGTGCCTTTGGTATGAATCAAGGATAACGACAAGATGAGCATTGCCTTTACCCCCTGGCCGGCGGAGTTCGCCAGCCGCTATCGCGAACGCGGCTACTGGACTGACAAGCCGCTGACCGAGATCCTCGATCGCCAGGCCAACAACGACGCCCCGGCGATTATCGACGCCCAGGGCAGCCTGACCTACCGCGAGCTGCAGCAGCGCGCCGATCGTCTGGCGGCCGCTCTGCTGCGCCGCGGCGTGAAATCCGGCGACACCGCGTTGGTCCAGCTGGGCAACGTGGCGGAGTTTTATATCGTGTTCTTCGCGCTGCTGAAAATTGGCGTGGCGCCGGTCAACGCGCTGTTCAGCCATCAGCGCAGCGAGCTGAACGCCTATGCCGAGCAGATCAAACCGGCGCTGCTGATCGCCGATCGCCAGCACGGGCTGTTTGCCGACGATCAATTCCTGAACGCCTTCCGCGATGCGCATCCTTCGCTGCGGGTTGTGGCGCTGCGCAGCCAGCCCGAGGGTGAACTGGCGCTAGCCGCCTGGCTGGACGAAGCGAGCGACGGTTTCGTCGCGCAGCCTTCCGCGGCCGATCAGGTGGCGTTCTTCCAGCTTTCCGGCGGCAGCACCGGTACGCCGAAGCTGATCCCGCGCACCCACAATGATTACTACTACAGCATTCGCCGCAGCGTGGAGATCTGCCGTTTCGACGCGCAGACCCGCTATCTGTGCGCGCTGCCGGTGGCGCACAACTACCCGATGAGTTCGCCGGGCGTGCTGGGCGTGTTTTATGGCGCCGGGCTGGTGGTGTTCGCCGCCGATCCGGACGCCGGGCAGTGCTTCCGCCTGATCGAACAGCACCAAATCAACGTGACGGCGCTGGTACCGCCGGCGGTCACGCTGTGGCTGCAGGCGATCGAAGAGTGGGGCGGCAATGCCCAGCTCGCCAGCCTGAAACTGCTGCAGGTGGGCGGCGCCAAGCTGGGCGAAACGCTGGCGGCACGCATTCAGAACGAAATCGGCTGCCAACTGCAGCAGGTGTTCGGCATGGCGGAAGGGCTGGTGAACTACACCCGGCTGGACGACGACGAACGCCACATCCTGACGACGCAAGGGCGGCCGATGTCGCCGGACGACGAAGTATGGGTGGCGGATGACGACGGCAATCCGTTGCCGGCGGGCGAGGTCGGGCGGTTGATGACGCGCGGGCCTTATACCTTCCGCGGTTACTACCAGAGCCCGGCGCACAACGCCGACGCCTTCGATGCCGACGGTTTCTACTGCTCCGGCGATCTGATCAGCATCAGCGAAGACGGCTACATCACCGTGCAGGGGCGGCAGAAAGATCAGATCAACCGCGGCGGAGAGAAGATCGCCGCCGAGGAGATCGAGAATCTGCTGCTGCGTCATCCGGACGTGATCAACGCCGCGCTGGTGTCGATGCCGGACGCGCTGATGGGGGAGAAGAGCTGCGCCTATATCATCGCCAACGCGCCGCTGAAGCCGGTGGTGCTGCGTCGCCACCTGCGCGAGCAGGGCGTGGCGGACTTCAAACTGCCGGATCGCTTTATTCAGGTGGACAGCCTGCCGCTGACCCCGGTCGGCAAAGTGGACAAAAAACGGCTGCGCCAGCAGCTCGACGCGCAACTACAGACTCAGGCTCAGGGAGATTAATCGATGGCCATTCCAAAACTTAATGATTACGCGCTGCCGACGGCGGACGAACTGCCGCAAAATAAAGTCACCTGGCAGGTAGAACCGCAGCGCGCCGCGCTGCTGATCCACGATATGCAGCAGTATTTCCTCAATTTCTGGGGCGAAGACAGTGCGCTGATTAAACAGGTGGTGGAGAACATCGCCAACCTGCGCCGCTACTGCAAACAGCAGGGCATTCCGGTGTTCTATACCGCGCAGCCGAACCAGCAGAGCGATGAAGATCGCGCGCTGTTGAACGACATGTGGGGGCCGGGCCTGAACAAACACCCTGAGCAGCAGGCGGTGACCGCCGCGCTGGCGCCGGACGAAGACGACACGGTGCTGGTGAAATGGCGCTACAGCGCCTTCCACCGCTCGCCGCTGCAGGAGATCCTGCAGGAGTCCGGCCGCGATCAGCTGATTATCTGCGGCGTGTATGCGCACATCGGCTGCCTGACCACCGCCATCGACGCCTTCATGCGCAATATCCAGCCGTTCATGGTGGCCGATGGCCTGGCGGACTTCTCGCGCGACGAACACCTGATGGCGCTGCGTTACACCGCCGGCCGCTGCGGCCGGGTGGTGACCACCGCGTCTCTGTTGCCGGCTGCCGGCATCGCCAGCATCGATGCACTGCGTCAGCAGATCCTGCCGCTGCTTGACGAAGACAGCGAAGACATGGGCAACGATGAGAACCTGATCGATTACGGCCTGGATTCGGTGCGCATCATGGAGCTGGCGACCCGCTGGCGCAAGATCCGCGGCGACATCGACTTTATCGCGCTGGCGCGCAACCCGACCATCGACAGCTGGTGGGCGCTGCTTTCCGAAGAGAAAGTCTGATTTTAATAACGATAATGCGGCGGCCGTCTGGTTTGACATAAAACGCCGCTCTTTTGAGCCATATCCAAAATAATTGCAGTTGCATCAAGGCGGCAAGAACGTGAGTTCCCAGGAGCTTACTCCGGTAAGTGACTGGGGCGAGCGAGCGCAGCCAACGCCGATGTAGCTGCAAGTATGAAGGATATAAGGAGATTACGATGAATACTTTGATAACCAAGGGAAAACGTGCGGCATTTCCGCTGATGCTGCTGTCCACGCTGCTGTTCTCCAACTCGTTGCTGGCGCAGACCGCGCCGGAAGTGCTGCGCAAGCCGGTTGGCAAGGGCGCCTATGAAATGGCCTACAGCCCGAGCGAGAACGCGCTGTACCTGGCGACGTCGCAGAGCCGCAAGCTGGACAAGGGCGGCATCGTTTACCGTCTGGATCCGACCACGCTGGACGTGACCCAAATTATCCATAACGACATCAAGCCGTTCGGCGCCGCCGTCAACGCCAAGACCGGCACGCTGTTCTTCGGCAACACCGTCAATAACTCGGTGACCGCCATCGACGCCAAGACCGGCGACGTGAAAGGCCGCCTGGTGCTGGACGCGCGCAAGCGTTCCGAGACCGTCAAGCCGCTGGCGCCGCGCGAACTGGTAGCGGATGCCGACAGCGATACCCTGTACATCACCGGGCTGGGTGAATCCAGCGTGGTGTGGGTGGTGGACGGTAAGGATCTGACCCTGCGCGCCACCGTGACCGACACCGGCAAATATGGCACCGGCCTGGCGCTGGACACCGCCGCCAAGCGCCTGTACGTCACCAACGCCGACGGCGAGCTGGTGACCATCGACACCCAATCCAACAAGGTGCTGTCGCGCAAGAAGCTGGATGAGTCCAAAGAGCACTTCTTCCTGAACATCAGCCTGGATACCGCTACCCATCGCGCGTTCATCACCGATTCCAAGCAGCCGCAGGTGCTGGTGGTGGATACCCGCAACGGCAACGTTCTGAGCAAGATCGACGTGCCGGAATCGCTGGCGGTGCTGTTCAACCCGGCGCGCAATGAAGTTTACGTCACCCATCGCCAGGCGGGTGAAGTGAGCGTAATCGACGCCAAGAGCTACAAGGTGCTGAACACCATCAAGACGCCGACCCACCCGAACAGCCTGGCGCTGTCGCCGGACGGCCAGACGCTGTACGTCAGCGTCAAGCAGGCTTCCAGCCGCGAGAAAGAAGCCACCGCGCCGGACGACGTGATCCGCGTAGCGCTGAAATAATCCCACGCAGGGTAAGCGCACATCGAACAGGCGAAGCGGCGACGCTCCGCCTGTTTTTTTTCGCCCCAGGATCTGCGGTATAAAGAGTGCATTGATCCGTTAACCCGAAGGAACGTTGGTTATGCCCGCCTCGCGCACCCCGCTGTTGTTGTCCATTATCACCCTGCTGCTGCTGGCCGCGCTGATCCACAGCGGCATCCGCCCTTACGATCGCACCACCTGGCTGATGGAGGTGGCGCCGGTATTGATCGCCTTGCCGCTGCTGTGGCTGACCCATCGCCGTTATCCGCTGACGCCGCTGCTCTATACGCTGATTTTCTTCCATGCGCTGATCCTGATTTTCGGCGGCATGTACAGTTACGCCCGCGTGCCGCTGGGGTTTGAGGTGCAGCAGTGGCTGGATCTTGGCCGCAACCCGTACGACAAACTGGGGCATTTTTTCCAGGGGCTGGTGCCGGCGCTGGTGGCGCGCGAGATCCTGCTGCGCGGCGGCTATGTGCAGGGGCGCAAGATGCTGGGCTTTGTGGTTTGCTGCATCGCGCTGGCCATCAGCGCCGTTTACGAGCTGATCGAGTGGTGGGCGGCGCTGGCGCTGGGCCAGGGTGCCGACGAGTTTCTCGGCACCCAGGGCGATCCGTGGGATACCCAGTCCGACATGTTCTGCGCGCTGCTCGGGGCGCTATGCGGTTTGCTGCTGTTCGCCGGCTGGCAAGACCGGCAAATTCGCCGCCTGCGCTGAGTATTTTCCGACGTTGATCAGGCCCGCCTTATGGCGGGTTTTTTTATTTATGCTCAGTTTGTTAATCCACTTTATGCGTGCATTGAATTAGAAAAAGGCTGCAAAATTCACTCTGTGAATTGTATGGCGTGATTGAATATGTATTTGTTTTTATTGTATTTTATTCTTTTTGTTAAGAATTTTCTTATCATTTGCGCTATGCTAATATTGCCACGTTTGATAGGGGCTAATGGGCGTTAACCAGTTTATCGCGCAGGGAATTATGAGATATATAATTAATAATAATATTAAATATCATGAAGATAGATCGGAGCTGATCTCGCTGCATGACGACATTCCGCCGATTGCGCTGACGGCCACGCTGAACCGCCTGCTTTCCGCCCTGGTGCGCAACAATAATCTGGTGCTTTCCCGCGAAACGCTGCTGATGCAGGTGTGGGAGGCGCATGGCCAGGTCGCTTCCGGCAACAACCTCAACAACACCATCTCGATTCTGCGCAAAGCGTTCTCTTCGCTCGGCGAGGAAGAGATCATCGTCACCCTGCCGCGGCAGGGGTTTATGTTTACCGCTCGCGAGCTGAAGACGGCGGACAGTTTGGCAACAGCGTTGCCGACAAGCGAAGAACAGCCTGCCCCGGCCCCAGTGGCATCATCTTCCGCTGTGCCGGGGCGGTGGAACAGATTGAAAGTTCTCGCATTGAGTGTGCTGTTGATCGTGGCGATGATTGGGAGCATTTGGGCCTGGCAAGATTCCGGCTATCCGGCAATTAGCACCACCACGGTGGGGAAAATTGGCCAGTGTGAGGTGAAATTTATCACTTCCTACCACAAGGTCGGCCCTAATCAGGTGGATTTAGCGCATCTGCAACAGATGCTGGATCAAAAAAATCATATCAAATGCAGTGAGCCGGCGACCATCTTCTATTACGACACCCCGTCAATAACGCCAAACACGACAGGGCAGGTCAGAGCCTCTTATTTCTATTATTGTCCGTCGGGAAAAATGGCGACGGGCGAAGTGCAATGCGAGAACTTCTATGAAAGCACGGGGCTGTAGTTTTTTCCGTACCTATTGCTACGGCCTGTTGGCCGCTCTGGCGTTGGTTTGCTGCGGTGTCTCCGTCTACCTGCTGTTTTTAAAGCCTCAGGTGCCGGAATGCCGGGCGGTGTTGTGGATGAGCAACCAGCAGGGCGACAAGACGCTGCGGCGCGCTCTGCTGATCAGCGTGCTGCCCGACGGCGCGCGGCGCGCGGTGGTGCGAATCAACGGCAGTTTGTTTGATAACGAGGTGAGGTATAACATCGATCGGGCGCTTGAGCTGGATTATCGCCGGCAGGGGGGCAACTATATATTCAATGTGGTCAGTAATACCCGGATGCCGCAAGACACGCTGAAATCCCCTGAGTTAAATCTGCGCCTGCCGCTGGAAGGGCGGCGATATCATCTGCACATTGAACAGGTGGATAAGCACCACTTTCTTTTCGTGAACAACTACGGGCCGATGTTCGTCTGCGCCACGGCATCTGGCGGATAGCCCCCGGTGACACCGGGGGCCGTTTATCTGCGGACCCTGGGGATAAATGGCAAAAGTATTAAGGCTGTTTATTGTCGATATAATTGTTGATGCACGGGCTGTTACCCGAACGCGGGCAAAACGTGAGCCACTGTTCAGTGTTCTCGGTACCTTCATTGCGAATGTTGTCGTAGTAATAGACATCCGCTCGTTTTTGGCAGCTGAACCCGGCGCGCCGTATCACCTGCTTAATATAATCCACATTGCCGCTGCCCAGCCTCATACTGTATATCTGGCAATTCTCATAGCTGCCTAATGGGTAGACGTTGATACGCGTGCTGTTTTGGTAAAGGATAACGATCGCAAAAGGCACCAGGCAGGCGGCGGCGATCATCAGCAGACGTTGTAATAAGCGGCGAAGATTGACGGCCGTATTATTTGACGATGCAACCGTCGCTGATTCTGCAATATTACTCTCTTTATTATCAGTCTCTTTCTCTCCATCAGTTCTATGAATACTCAACGCGCTAAATTTAAACCCCTGTCGAGGATAGGTAACGATAATTTCTTCTATGCCGAACTGTGCCAGCGATTTACGTAAGCCGGACACATAATTATTCAGGTTATTACTTGAAGCTTTTAGCCCATGCTCGACCCAAACATCATTAATCAGCCGCTCACGTAGCAGAAGCTGATGATTATTTCTGATGAATAACGATAGCAGTCGGCTGGTCGGTTTAAGTAAAGCTACTTTATTGTTGGCATTATCAATATGCGCCAGCGTACCTTCTTCCTCATTGTAGAGGATACTGTTGTTGATGATAAAAATCATTTTTATAACCTGCAACTTTCCTGTCGAGAGATTATTCTGAGACTTGAAATGGCTTTTTTCAATCCTTCGCAATGCTTGTAAATCGGATTTTTCTCTATATCGCTATTAATGAGGTATTTAGTCTGTTACTTGCTAAGTTTTTAAAAATAAATATCGATAATTAAAAGGTATTTATCAGTATTAAAATCTATTTGTATCCTATATTTTTTATAAAAATCCTGTGTTTTTGTATTTTAACGACATAACATTTTATTTTTTGGTTTTGCGGTGTAACTTTGTTCCCACTGATACGGAGCGCAAAAACGCGGCGTATTAGCCACGTAAATCATGCTCGCGAATATATCTGGAGCATTGATTACGTGACTCTTATGGATTTAATTGACTCCACTGCTTACTAAGGAATGTAAGGGATTTCTATGAAACTGAATAAAATTATGCTGGCCGCAGTGATGGCTCTGGGTGTTTCCTCTGTGGCGCACGCAGCAGATCAGGGCCACGGTAAAGTGACCTTCAGCGGTTCTATTATCGATGCACCATGCTCGATCGCCCCTGATTCTCTGGACCAAACCGTCGAGCTGGGCGCTATCTCTAACGTGGCGCTGAAAGAAGGCGGTAAATCAACTCCGCGCAACTTCCAGATCAAACTGGAGAACTGCGATCTGATCACTGAAACCAAAGACGGCAAGACCAAGAATAACACCGTTGCTCTGACCTTCTCCGGTTCAGCCTCTGCAGTGGATGCAAAACTGCTGGGCATTACCGGTACTGCCAAGGGTGCGGGCATCGCGATCACCGATGGCGCGGGCAACAACATCGAGCTAGGCAAGCCTTCCAATGCGCGTGAACTGCAAAACGGCAGCAACACCTTGAGCTTTGCCGCTTATCTGCAGGGTGCCACTGCCTCTACCACGGCAATCGTCCCGGGCGAATTCCAGTCCGTTGCCGACTTTACCCTGGCTTACCAGTAATCGTTATCTGACGAACTGCGTGTGATTATCGGGCATGTGGGGCAACCCGCATGCCATTTACCGAAAACCGTTATTTATCAAGGGATGGAAATGGAGTTTCGGGTTAAAGGAATAAAGGCGATTTGCCTATTGCTGTTGCTGATTTGCTTTGCGGGAAAGGCTATTTCTGCCGTGCAAGGGCAGGGGCGCGTCAATATGCAAGGGGCCATTATCGATACTGCCTGCGCCATCGCGACGGAGAGCCGTGAGCAAATTATCGCGATGGGCATAACCCCGGTAGCGGACATTGTTCGGGACGGAAGAGGAAAAGAGGTGCCCTTCAGTATTGAACTAATTAATTGCGTGCTGGAGCGTGCGGACAACAATTTGCCGGATTGGCGGCAATTCCAGGTGACGTTCGATGGTCACAATGACGGGGGGATGTTTAGCGTTAATGGCGATGTTTCCGGTCTGGCGATAAGAATAACTGACTCGACGGGAAATATCGCACGCCCGGGCATGCCGTTACCGGCGCTTGATATTTTGCCGGGAAATTATCGGCTGAATTTTTCAATGTCGCTGGTAAGCAATAAACAAGTGTTGAAGGCGGGAAGTTATTTTTCATCGGTACGTTTCAAAATGGATTATTACTGAGGCGAACGATGTTTTAGGGAAAGTTAATCGATAGAAGGTTATGGATATGATGTTTCTTCCTGCGGATAAGCCGTTTCGTTTGCATATTTTGAGCGCCTGCGTGGCTTTGGTGCTGGGCGGCCTGATGGTCGACGCCAGCGCGGTGGAAGAAATTCAGTTCAACACCGACGTGCTGGATGTGAACGACCGTAAAAATATCGATTTGAGCCAGTTTTCCCGCGGTGGTTACATCATGCCTGGCCGTTACAGCATGGTGGTGCACCTGAACAAGAACGATCTGCCGGAGCAGCAGGTGCCGTTCTACGCCCCGGACGACGATCCGAACGGCAGCCGTGCCTGCCTGTCGCCGCCGCTGGTGGCTTTGCTGGGGCTGAAGGAGGGGCTGATGAAGCAGCTGACCTGGTGGCACCAGAATGAATGCCTGGACGAAGCCAGCCTGAAGGGGATGGAGGTGCGTGGCGATCTGGCGACGTCATCGTTGTATCTCAGTATTCCACAGGCGTATCTGGAGTATACCTCGGAGGACTGGGATCCGCCGTCGCGCTGGGACGAAGGCGTGCCCGGCCTGCTGCTGGACTACAGCGTTAACGGCCAGACGCAAAAAAACCTGCAGGGCGGCGGCAACAGCGCCAGCCTCGGCGGTAACGGCACGGTGGGTGGCAACCTCGGCGCCTGGCGTCTGCGCGCCGACTGGCAGGGGCAGTTGAACCGCGTCTCGGGCGGTGGGCAGGGCAGCACCACGCAGCGTCTGGACTGGAGCCGTTACTACGCCTACCGGGCGCTGCCGGCGCTGCGCTCAAAATTGACGTTGGGCGAGGACTATCTGGACTCCGGGCTGTTCGACAGCTTCCGTTTCGGCGGTATGAGCCTGCGCTCCGACGACAACATGCTGCCGCCTAACCTGCGCGGCTATGCGCCGGAGGTGGTGGGCGTCGCGAAGAGTAACGCCAAGGTGACCATCAGCCAGCAGGGCCGGGTGCTGTACGAGACCCAGGTGGCGGCGGGCCCGTTCCGCATTCAGGACATTAACGATGCGGTGTCCGGCGAACTGGATGTGCGAGTGGAAGAGCAGGACGGTAGCGTGCAGGCGTTCAAGATGAACACCGCCAGCATTCCTTATCTGACGCGGCCCGGCTCGGTGCGTTACAAACTGGCGCTCGGCCAGCCTTCGGATATGGATCATCGCTATCGCGGGCCGATGTTCGGCACCGGCGAGTTTTCCTGGGGGGTGAGCAACGGCTGGTCGCTGTACGGCGGTGCGCTGCTGGGCGGCGACTATAACGCGCTGGCGCTCGGCATCGGCCGCGACCTGATGCTGCTGGGGGCGCTGTCGTTCGACGTGACCCAGTCGCGCGCCAAATTGCCGCAGGAGGATGAGGCGTTGAGCGGCGGTTCGTACCGCGTCAGCTACTCGAAGACCTTCGATGAGCTGGACAGCCAGGTGACCTTCGCCGGTTACCGCTTCTCGGAGCAGAACTTTATGAGCATGAGCGAATACCTGGATGCACGCGAATATGGGCGGCGCTTTGGCAACAGCAAAGAGATGTACACCATCAGCTATAACCAGCAGCTGCGCGAGCTGGGGCTGAGTGCGTACCTCAACTATAACCACCAGACCTATTGGGATCGCCCGGCCAACGACCGCTACAACCTGACGATGGCGCGCTATTTCGATATCGGCCGGTTTAAAAGCCTTAGCCTGTCGCTGTCGGCCTATCGCAACCGCTACAACGGCGTGAACGACGACGGCATGTACCTGTCGCTGTCGGTGCCTTGGGGCGGTGGCACCCTGAGCTATAACGCGGCGCTGAACCGCAACGACATCACCAACCGGGTAGGGTACTACGACCGGATTGATGAACGCAGCAACTATCAGATCAGCACCGGCAATGCGCGTAGCGGGGTCAATATGAGCGGCTATTACAACCGCGACGGCGACGCGGCGCGCGTGAGCGCCAACGCCAGCTATCAGCAGGATCGCTACCGCGCGATGGGGTTCTCCGCGCAGGGCGGTATGACGCTGACGGCGGAAGGCGGAGCGCTGCACCGTATCGGCATGCCGGGCGGCACCCGGTTGCTGTTGGATACCGAAGGGGTAGCTGGGGTGCCGGTGCGCGGCTACGGCAGCACCGTGGCAACCAACCGCTGGGGCAAGGCGGTGGTGGCGGACGTCAACAGCTACTACCGCAACAAGGCGAGCATCGATCTGAACGCGCTGGGCGATAACGCCGAGGCCACCAAATCGGTGGTGCAGGCGACGTTGACCGAAGGCGCCATCGGCTACCGCAAGTTTGCGGTGATCGCCGGGGAGAAGGCGATGGCGGTGATCAAACTGGCGGACGGCGGCGAACCGCCGTTCGGCGCCACGGTGCTGAATGCGCGTAAACAAGAGACCGGCATCGTCAACGACGGCGGCAGCGTCTACCTGAGCGGCATCAACGCCGGGGAGACTATGACTGTGCACTGGAGCGGCACGGCGCAGTGCCGGGTACAGATGCCGACGCCATTGCCGCAAGATATGCTGAGTACGAATTTACTGCTGCCGTGCCATGCGCTGAGCGCGGGCGACGGCGGCAACGAACACTGAATTGAGGAGTATTTATGATGAACACACGTCACGTTTTCAGTCTGTTGGCCACCACCTCTCTGCTGGCCGGCGCGTTGAGCCCGGTAGCGAATGCCGCTATCGCGCTGGATCGCACCCGCGTGATTTTCGACGGCAGCGTGCAGTCGGTGAGCCTGAGCGTCAGCAACCAGAACAAGCAGCTGCCATACCTGGCGCAAGGCTGGCTGGAGGACGAGCAGGGCAACAAGATCCAGAGCCCGCTGACGGTATTGCCGCCGGTGCAACGCATCGAGCCGGGCAAGCCGAGCCAGGTGAAGATCCAGGCGCTGCCTGCGGCGAAGCTGCTGCCGCAGGACCGGGAATCGCTGTACTACTTCAATCTGCGCGAGATCCCGCCGAAGAGCAACAAGCCGAACTCGCTGCAGATCGCCCTGCAGACGCGTATCAAGCTGTTCTACCGCCCGCCGGCGATCGCCCCCGAACGCAACGCGGCGCCGTGGCAGGAGCAGCTGACGCTGACCAAGCAGGGCGATAAGTATGTGGTGAACAACCCAACGCCGTACTACGTCACCATTGTGGATGCCGCCAGCCGTAAAGACGCGGTGAGCCCGCAGAACTTTGAACCGTTTATGGTGCCGCCGAAGGGCAGCCTGCCGCTGACGGTCAGCGCGGGGAGCGTCGGCGGCAGCCCGGTGCTGACTTACATCAACGACTACGGCGGCCGGCCGCAACTGACCTTCAGCTGCAGCGGCAACAGCTGCACGGTGGTGCCGGAGAGAAATGCTCCTAAGTGAATTAATTCGGCCAATCAGCAAAGAGATAGCGGTTTTTTGAGCCAACCATGAATAGATTTATAGGAAAAGGGAAGAAAGTGATGCGGTTAGCAAAATTAAAAAGCATTCTTTTCCTGAGCGGGACTTCTTGGCTTTTATTCGCCGAGCCGGTGACAGGGGCTTCGACCATGACAGTCAAGGTGGCTGTTTTTGCTCCGCCCTGCGTGCTTAACGATAATAAGGCGATCGAAGTCAACTTTGGTGACGAAGTGATGACAACTCGAATCGATGGCAGTAATTACCGAACCTCGCTGGAGTATTCCTTCACTTGTAGCCACCCGCAAAAAAATAGCATGAGGTTGTTGGTAGGCGGGACATCTTTTGGTATAGACAACAATTTACTCCGGACTAGTGTTAACGGCTTGGGAATTGCTTTTTTGAAAGACTCTTCACGTATCGCGTTAAATAGCTGGCAAAATTTCACGTATCCCAAGTTATCTAGATTAGAGGCAGTGTTGGTTAAACAAACTGATGTGACTCTGATTACTGGGGTTTTTACGGCATCTGCCACGTTGCGCGTTGATTATCAATGAACCTGGAGAGTGTATGAAACCGAGTTCAGCCATAATTTTGTTATGCGCAATGATGATATTTTTCCCCACTACACAAGCTGCAGAGCAAGTGGATATCCTAATCAGGGGCATTTTACGTGCACCACCACCTTGTAGGATAAATGATGGCGGCGTTGTGGCTGTGGACTTCGGTCAACGTGTAGGTGTCAACAAGGTCGACGGTATTAACTATCGTCAAGCGGTAAATTACCGTATTAATTGCGATTCAACGGAAACGCGACCGTGGAAAATGTCTCTTACCCTCAAAGGGAACGCGACTGATTTTGATAAGGCAGCGATACAAACTGATAACGGAAATCTAGGCATTCGCATTTATCAGGATAATGTGCCGTTTACGCTCAATAGTAGCATCAAAATCGATCCAGCCAATCCACCACGTTTGGAGGCGGTACCGATAGCAAAACCCGGAGAGAAATTGTCGGGAGGAGCATTTGCTGCAACGGCGATATTGCAAGCGGATTACCTCTAGTTTGGCAGTGTTAATTACGGACAGTCACGTGAAATGTTCGTAGGGAGGGGAACAGATATGGGTTTGAAAAGAAGAACTCACACGTGGCTAAATGTGTTGGGAGCGCTGTTATTAACAGGGGGAAGCGTATTTTGTTCAACGGCGGACAACATGCGTTTTAGTGGTGCACTCGTGGCAGAGCCATGTACTTTACGTCCTGGCGACGAAAACATTCGGCTGGAATTTGGTTCAGTGATTGATAAATACCTCTATACATATGGTCGTACCCTTGGAAAAGCGTTCAGTCTCGTGCTGCAGGATTGTGATGTGAGCTTAGGGAAAACGGTAAAGGTGACCTTTAACGGGGCTGAAAGCAAGGCTTTGCCTGGGCTACTAGTACCCGATGGTGGTAGTCAGGTTAAAGGTATCGCGTTGGGAATCGAAACAATAGCGGGCTTACCCGTCCCATTAAACAAATCCAGCCATGGTTTTACATTGACCAAAGGAAACAATAGTGTGCAACTACAGGTGTATGTCCAGGGTGAACCGGAGGCAATAGCACAAAGGAGTATTGGCCTCGGCACCTTTTCTGGCGTTGCGACTTTCAGTTTGGAATATGAATAGATTCCATTGTAAGGGGCGTTAGTGATTTGTTTCCTAATTCAAGGGGGCTGTACTGAGTATAAATAGTATAAGGATAAAACATGATAAGGGAAAAGGTTAGCGTGTATGGCCGGGAGTATCAGTTCGGTATGCTGCGTTATTACGCGGCGGTGGGTGGGCTGATACTTATGATGCCTCTTAGTCTCGTGACTCTATTCTGGTTGTTGCCTGATGCGAAAGCAATGGACAACTGGCAAGTCGATGGCGTCAATGGTGTATTGTATGTCCGAGGTGCATTAACCGAAAGTGCCTGTCGGTTGGAGATGGACAGCGCCAGGCAGGATATCTGGCTGGGTGAAATTTCCACAGGGCAACTTGAACGACCGGGAGAACGTGCTATACCGGCCGTGGTGAAATTGCGTTTACGTGATTGTCTGCGTACATCGGCTAGAAACAGAGACAAGCGTTCAGGCATGCTCAGTTGGTCGCAGGCACAACCATCCGTACGGGTAAGCTTCCGGGCTGTGGCGGATGCAGATAACCCACAATTGGTGAAAGTACTGGGCGTGAAGGGCGTGGGCCTGCGAATGTTGGATGTTCACGATGAGGATGTGCGCCTGGGGAGCCGCGGTAAACCTCTCTGGCTGTCGCCGGGAGATAATGTGCTGAACTATCGTATCGCGGCAGAACGCACCGTAGCTCCTTTACAAGCGGGAAGTTATCAATCGACGATCGATTTTCATCTGAGTTACGACTGACTGGTTGAAGTGACATCCGAAAAATAGAGCGTTACTCCTAGGTCTGGGTAGGCGTTTTGGATTTTGGAGGGTTACTCTCGGTCACGAGTTGATGTGGATTTCAACTTGAGGGGGGCGATAAAGTGGTAGGGTGAACTATCTGCAAACTATCAATCACTGAATATATAGTGTATGGAACGAGTAACTCTGGCGAATAAAGCAATTAATATTCCCAACTTACAGTGATGCGAGCTAGAACTGTTAGGTAAAGAGGTGGGGATAGCATTAAAAAGACACCTATTAGAAATTCTAGCATCCTGAATAGGTGACAGAATTTCCATTCTTGAAGCAAGAAGGTATATGTCATTTATTTTGTTTTTTCAGAGGTTGGTTTTGTCAGTGAAAACGAAATGCTGCTGAGATTAGCGATAATAAAAAAGAGTAATGTCGGCTTTTGATTTCCAATGGCTAATATTACTATGAAAACCGCAAGGATATAGAGAAATGAGTGCATTTATACTCCGCGTTGCCTTTTTATTTATTATAACCCCACTCTCTATGGCATATGGTTACGAATCTTGGGTGGGGCCAAATACACCGTATCTGGTAGGTAGTGTTTACGAGATACGTTACGATTACGCAATTTCAGATAACGGCCTATCTCCCGCACAAAATGCCATTATTCCAAATTGTTACAACAGTGACTGTGTGTTTGCTCCAATACCCCGAACAGGATTGGGACCTAGCGCAAATTTATGTGATAGTGGCGGCGTATGTATTGGGAGTGCTGTGAAAGACGGAGTTAGAATACGAGCGGGTACCACATGGAGAGAAGCATTTGAATTATTTATAAAAAAATACGGTCAGTCTGGTACTTTCTCTTTTTCCAACTGGCTGTCACCTAAATATATTAATCAAGTAGCATGGGAGAAAATGTGTGTCGGGTTTGCAGCAATTCCCTCAGTTGGTATTAACATTTCTGTGCTCGCTCCAGATGCCTCGTGTGGCTCAGTACCAAAACCCACTCTTCAGTGCACTGTCAACATTCCTGGGGCCTTAGATCTCGGAGCAGTCACCGCGGGAATCACTGACGCAGCGGGTAACACCTCGGGAAATGTCGAATGCAATAGCACTGCAACACTAACCGGGAGTCTATTGAACAACCCAAAAATAGATGGGTATGACGTGGTGATAGAAATCAATAATCGAATAATGGAGCGTTCTGCTATTACGATCGGCACGGGGATGAGTGTACCTCTAAGGATAAAAGCGACCATCCGTGGCACTCTGAACAACACCGGTAACTACTCATCTGATGCAGTGCTACAAATCTCATATTATTGAATAGTTGGATATTTACCTATAATTCCAAATATCTAATTGGTAAGTGCGCAGCAGAATCTAGGTTGCCATAGCCATGAAGAAAAACAGAGTACAGACTGTATATGGTTATATAGCGCCACGCGGCTCTCTAGGGCGGCTGTCATTGATAGCACTGCCTGAATTGATTGTTTTTAAGCCCAGCCTGGCAGAGTTGACCGTATCTGACCGTGGTTATCGATCTCTTGCCACATAATGTGGTGGGCTGGTTGATGAAACTTACTCTCTCAAGCGTGCTGGCTGTGGATACGCTGCTGATTGCTGTCTGGTATAAGCCAGCAGAAAACGCCATTGTGCACAGTGATCAGGGGCTTCAGTATGGTAGTGGTGAATGGCTGCGGTTCTGCTGGCCCAATAACCTGGCACCAGGCATGTACAGTCGTGGTAACCGCTAGGATAATGCCGTGGAACGAAACGTTCTTCAGTTATCTTATTTAAATCTTATCCGGTAACGTGGTTTTTAATTATTTATCTGAAGGGGAAATAATGAAACCGATAAATATCATCATCGATGACGAGAATCGCTATTTCGCCGCCGGCTTGCGGCTAATCATTGCAAAATATGCTCAGCAGCATAATAAAATCGCCTGTTTTCTGGCTGTGGATAGCGGTGAACGACCTGACATTGTGCTGACCTCTCAAGCCAGACGCGTCCGGCGTTGGGGGGCTTGTGCGGGGGCATATATTGTTACCATCAAAGAAAGGCAAAACGTTGTCACTAGGCGAGCAAGCCGGGTGTTGTATCGCAGCGATGACGTGAAATACCTCTTTACGCTGCTGACGGACACCTTAGCCAATCCGGGTCCGGTATGTCGGTTTGCCAGCCAGGCGCTGACACCGCGGGAGCGGCAGGTTATCGGCTATTTGCGGCGCGGGTTGGATCAATCCCAAACCGCCAGAGTATTGGGCGTTAGCGTCAAAACGATTCACAGCCATAAACGGTCGATAATGAGCAAAATGATGCTGGACCGACCTCATGACTTTATCTATTGGTTGCTCTCACATGAGGGAGAATATTCCTAACCGCGATGAGGGATGTTCCGTTTATTATTTTTTCTATATCTTTTTTAAGTTCACATAAACAATAAAATTCATTTTGTGAATGTTTTTTTGTTATTAATTCATTACTAATATTCCAGGAGCTGCTCATGGGGAAAACAGTTGTTTCATTGATTCTCGCCTGCTCGATGCTGGTGACTTACGCGCACGCCGGTTTCAACGGTAACCAAGGTGTGTCGGGAAACGAAGGGACCGGGAGCGGCGCCGGCAACAGCAATGTCGGCGTATGTATTAACGGCAACGGCCAAAATGCGGGGCAGTGTGCAGGAGAAAGCAACGGCGCCGCCAAACCGAAAGAAAAAGACAAAAGCGAGACGTTGAAGTCCATTTGTTCTTCACCCTTTATGAAAAAGTATGCCGCTATTTGCCAGTAGTCATTGCTCATATTAACAAGCAGGGATGCCTCCCTGCTTTTTTTGTGATCCTGGTCGGAGAGGGCTATGGATTCAGTTCTAAAGATAACCCTAGGGAATAATACCGATCCGGTATCTGGTTAGGTGGTTTTTTAGAAATAAAGCGCGTCAATAAGCGTTACCAAAGGAAGGTGCAGTGAGTTTATTTTTTCTGGCGATATTACTGTTTTGCCTGAGTGTGTTTTCATTTTTTATGCATGCGAAACGTATGAGAAAAAGGCGTTTAACGCTACAAGGAGAGATGGTCGATAGAACGATGCGACGGTGGTTACGAGGCTAATTGCAATCATCAGGAGTCGCTTGATGACGAGTCCTTGCCCTGAAAAGCAAAAACCCGCCATAGGCGGGTTCTCTAAATAGGGCGACCGGACTCGGACAACCGGCGCTGGCGCCGGGTTGAACAGCGCTTTAGCGCTGGCCCGCAGGGTGAGGCCTTTGGCCGAATAATCGAACGTAGTTCGATGGAGAGTCCTGTCCCTGAAAAGCAAAAACCCAGCCATAGGCTGGGTTCTCTAAATATGGTGCC
>Ga0157361_1000097_pt1 | contig 47739 bp, 42 predicted proteins | sample AttlaeALBM2_FD_111481 | JGI IMG/M metagenome (GOLD analysis project Ga0157361, IMG submission 111481) | Fungus gardens microbial communities from leaf cutter ant in Ribeirão Preto, State of São Paulo, Brazil - Atta laevigata ALBM2 | ecosystem: Host-associated > Fungi > Mycelium > Unclassified ...
CAGATAGCGGCGGCCGGCCGGCAAACGGCTGACCACCTCCGACGCGGCGAAATGCTCAATCTCCACCTGCCAGCGCCCGTCGTTCACCGTCAGCCGCACGCGGCGAAAATCCAGCTGCGCCAGCGTCTCGCCGATCTGCGGGTAACGCTGCAGGCCGTCCAGCACCCGCTGCGCGGCCGCATGGCGCTGGCGCAGCAGATAACGCACCCCGCGCCGCCGCAGCCAGCCGCCGGTCACCACGTCCAGCGTCAGCGGAAGCTGCATCGCGCACGGGCCCTGCAACCGAAAGCGGTGGCTGACGATATGCGCCATAAACAGCCCCTGCACCTGTTCGCTGACCTCGATCTGCGGCCCCTGCGGCAGCGTCAGCCGCAGCAGGCCCGGCGCCAGGCGTTCGCACGCGTAGGGTTCCAGGTTGCGCGCCAGACGATCCAGCGCGGCGCCCGGCCGATAGCCCGACGGCGCTCGCCGCCAGGCGCGATTAAGTGAGGGAAGTAAGCCGATCAAACTGCGCCTCCTCATTTTCACCCTTGGCGAACGCGTTCTCCAGCACCTGCTCGACCGGCACCGGCTTGAACGGATTCACTTTCTGCACGCACAGCGTCCAGAACAGCGCATAGGCGGCGGTCAGGCCGATCATCCAGCCGAAGGGAATGTAGATATCGCTCGGGTTCATTCCCGGCGGCGTGATGTAAACGATAGCCAGCACGATGCCAACGCTGGAAACGATCTGCGGCAGCGGGAACCACGGCGATTTATAGGCGCGCGGCAGATCGGGGCGGCGTACGCGCAGGATCACCACCGAGCAGGTCACCAGCAGGTAGGCCACGCCCCAGGCGCACACCGCCGCCAGCACCAGCGGAATGATCCTGTCGAGGTTGCCCTGAATGGCGAAGGCGTGTACGCAGGGGATCAATACCGCCACCAGAATGCCGACCACCGGCGTTTTAAAGCGCGGGTGCAGATAAGCGAACATGCGCGGCAGCGCGCCGTCCAGCGCCATGCCGTACAGAATGCGCGGCACCGCCGCCATCAGCGTATTGATGGTCGCGGCGCCCGCCAGCAGCAGGCCGACGCCGAGCCAATATTTGCCGAACTGGCCCATCACCTGGCCGGCGAACGCCGGGATGGCCATCGGCGTTTCCAGCAGGCGCGTGCCGCTGGCGGCGTCGATCACCACGTTTTCCACCTGGTGGCTGAGCGCCGCGCCATACAGCGCCATGCACACCGCCACGCCGCACAGCCCCAGCGCCATCGCGCGCGGGATCACCCGATCGCAGCGTTTGATCTCCGGCGCCATCGGCGTCACCAGCTCACAGCCAACGAACATGAACATCGCCATGCCGATCAGGCTGAACACCGCGAAGGGATCGTTCAGGCTCAGCGTGCTGCCGAACCAGCCCTCGAGCGGCACCGCATGCGGCGACAGCAGCCCGACGATGCCGAAAATCACCAGCGTGCTCCACATGGCGAAGGTCAGCACGATCTCCGCCTTGCCGAAGGCCTCGATGCCGAACGCGTTGAGCAGACCGAACACGATTACTAGCCCGACGCCGACCATCCAGGAGGCGTTGTGGCTTTCCATCAGGGTGTTGAGGTGCTCGAAGTTCACCAGCGCCATGATGCCGGAGAGAATGGTCTCGGCGGTGCCGGCGAAGATGTGCACGATCAGGTAGGCCGACAGCGCGCCGGTGATGGCGAAAAAGCGCCCCATGCCGCAGGAGATGTAGTCGTAAACCGAACCGGAGGTCGGCAGCAGCGCCGCCGCTTCGGAGAAGGTGGTGAGCTGCGCCTGCATCATGATGAAGGCGATCAGCATCGCCAGCGCGAAGGTGTCGCCGCCGATGCCGAAGCCGCTGGTGACCGTCAGGATCACCGGGCTGGCCATGATCACCCCGACCGAACTGGCCAGGGTGGTGGGAAAGCCGACCTTGCCTCGAGCCAGGTGGGCGTGCAACCGCGACGACAGGTTCATGGTTATTTCCTCTTATAGTTTTGGCCTGATGCATGCAGGTGCTTGCAGGTTTTTCACCGCCAGCGGCGGTAATCTCACTATAGAGAGGAAAGGAAAATGCTGACTATCGTCCTTAAGGACGAGACGCTTTCAACCTGCGGCCGCGCTCACGGCGGCGCGCCACTGCATCGCCCCCTGCGGGCTGCGCGGGTAGACGCGCAGCGGTGCCAGCAGCGCGGAAAAGAAGGCGTAATAGCCGGCGCACAGCCGGTTGTAGCGATCTTCGCCCACATGCGCCGGGCAGCCGCCCTGGCAGACGCTTTTCACGCTGCAGCGTTGGCACTCGCGGCGCAGGCTCTTGTTTTTACCGAACGGCATCTCCGCCGCCCTTGCCGCCAGCGTGGCGAGCGGCGTGTGGCGATCGGCATGGCCGAGCAGGTGCTGCGCGTTGATCAGATGATCGCAGGCGTAAAGCCGCCCGTCCGGCTCCATCACCAGATTGCCGCCGCAGCGTTCGGCATGTACGCAGCTGGGGCTGACGTGGGTGAAATACTGCGCGTAGACCTGCTCGATGTTCATCACGAAGACCTGGCCGACGTGCCCGCGGCTGCGCCAGCGGCGGTATACCGCCAGCATGAAGCGCCCCCAGTTGGCGGCGCTCAACCCATAGCCGGCGGTGGGCGCGTCCCCTTCCAGCATCAGCGGCTGGAACTGTAGATAGCGCGCCCCGATCGCCACCGCATGATCGTAGATCGCCTCGGCGCGATCCGCGACGCCGTCGTGCACCACCATCAGCAGGTTGAAGTCGATCTGATGGCGCTGCAACAGCGCAATGCCGCGCAGCGCCGCGTCATAGCTGGCGCCGCCGCGCTTGTCCGGCCGGTGGGCGTCCTGCACCTCGCGGTCGCCGTCCAGGCTGACGCCGAGGATAAAGTGATGCTGCCGGAACAGCCGGCACCAGGCGTCGTTCAGCAGGGTACCGTTGGTCTGCAGGCTGTTGCTGATCCGCACGCCCGGCGGCGCGTAGCGGCGTTGCAACGCCAGCGCCCGCTTGTAAAAACCGATCCCCGCCAGCAGCGGCTCACCGCCCTGCCAGACGAAGTTGATCTCGCGGCTGTAACGCGGCTGGGCGGCGATATAGCCCCGGATAAATTCCGCCAGCAGGTCGTCGTCCATCTTGCGCGTCCGTTCTTCCTGGCGCTGCGGGTAGTAGCAGTAGCAGCAACCCAGGTTGCAGCCGGCGCCGATCGGTTTCACCAGCAAATGAAAAGGCGCCGCCGCGCGCGGTTCGCTCTCTACCGGGATCTGCTGCGCGCGCAGCTGGGCCAGGTTCATGGCGCCGCCTGCGGCAACGGTTTGTGGGTCTGCGGATCCAGGCCGATGTAGTCGCCGGTGTTGGCGTCGACGCCGAGATAGTCGATCGCTGCACCTTTGGCTTCAATAACCATGCTCTGCTGCGCAAAACGGCGATACGCCTCGCTCAGCCGTTTGACCCGCTCCGGGTCGGCGGCGGCCAGATCGCGCGTCTCCAGCGGATCGTCATGCAGATTGAACAGCCCCCACGGCGCCATCTGCGCCGTCGGCCCGGCCTTCACCAACCGTCGCAGCTTCCAGACGCCGTCCACATAGGCGGCCTGGTTATGCAGCTCCACGCCGTAGGTCGCGCGCGGCACGCCGTCGGCCTCGCCGCTGAAATAGCGCTTGAAGCTGACGCCGACCATCGGCAGCGTCGGTTTGGCCTTCAGCGGTTTATTGGCGTCGATGCCGGCATAGTCATACAGCGTCGGGGCGATGTCATACACCGCCATCGGCGTGCGGTCGATGCCGCCGCGCCCCTTCAGCCGCGGCGCGGAGATGATGAAATCGGTATTGATGCCGCCCTGCGCGCTGGTGGTTTTGTGGTAGTTGGCGTACGGCGCATTGCTGACGTTGGCCCAGTGCGGCCCGTAGGAAATGAACGATCCCTTGCGGCCGAGGTTGGCGTAGCTGTTGTCGAACTGCCGCCAATACTCCGGCTTCGAGCCGTAGTAGAAGCCGCTGGCCGGGTTGGCGCCGTTGTCGGTGGCGAACACAATCACCGTATTTTGGTCGCGGCCGGTCTGCTTGAGGGTATTCAGCACCGCGCCGACCTGATCGTCCATGTAAGCGATCATCGCCGCGTACACCTGCATGGTCTTGGCTTCATATTTTTGCTGCTCGGGCGTCAGCGCATTCCAGGCCTTATCCAGCGTCAGCGTCGGCATCGGCGTGCGGTCGGAAATCAACCCCAGCGCCTTCAGGCGCTGAATGCGCCGCTGATAGGCCTGCTGGTAACCGGCGTCGTATTTGCCGTCGAATTTGGCGATCCAGTCATCCGGCGCCTGCAGCGGATCGTGCGGCGCGGTAAACGCCAGATAGGCGAAGACGGGTTTGCTCTGCGGCGTATCGCGGATCCACTGTTCCAGCTGATCGGCATAGGCCTTGCTGGAATAGAAATCTTTGGGCAACGACACGCGTTTGCCGTTCAGGGTGTAGAAGGTATGGAACGCCTCCACGGTGCCCAGCGGTTTCGCGTCGTCGAAATGGCTGGTGCCGCCCCCCATAAAGGCGAAGGCGCGCTCGAAGCCGCGATCGGTCGGTTTGGCGCCGTCGACGTAGCCCAGGTGCCATTTGCCCGCCATCATGGTGGCGTAACCCGCGTCGCGAAAACGCTCCGGCAATGTGGTCACGCGGTCGGTCAGCCGCATTTCATAGCCCGGCTGCGCGGCGGTGCTCTCATACCACCACATGCCGCCCATGCCGGCCTGCTGGTTGGTGTTGCCGGTCATCAGCATCGACCGCGCCGGCGCCGACATCGGCGAGGTGTAGTACTGGCTCATGCGCACGCCCCGTTCGGCCAGCGCCTGCAGGTTGGGCGTCGGTATCTCGCCGCCGAACGGGCTGATGTCGGAGTAGCCCATGTCGTCCACCAGAATGATCAGCACATTGGGGCGATCGGCATCCGCCCCCTGCGCCAGGCCCGATAAGGCGCCGCTCAACGCCACCGCCAACGTTTTTTTCTGCATCGTTCGTTCCCCGTATGGTCATGCGGACTGAACAACCCGACGCCTCAGCCCGAGAAAGGTCATCATTTTTTCGTCTTATACGTTTGGCGCCGCCTGGCGCTATCTTCAATTCGCAGTGTAGGAAGCGGCGGAAAAGCCTGGCTATCGTTCTTAAGAACGAGAAACGGCTCCAGTCGTGCCGGTTGTAGCACGCGCAGGGCGGCGAGGGCTTCACCTGGGCAAACATTGAAAAGCGCTGTAAATTCAGCGGGAAAAGCGGTGAATTATTTCATTAACCTATTAATGAAAATCGCGATAAATCCGAACTGAAAAGCCCTGATTAACGCAGTGTCATCTTGTTATTTATGTGTTTTATTGCAATCGGCCTCACGTTGTTAATATGTTTTTATTGTGTTGCCAAATTGCTACAACTATGCTTGTATCGTTCATATATTGACCACCAACCTTCTCCAGATTGAATGATAAAGGGAGGAACACGAATCATGCACAGCACCGCATCCGATGCCTTTATCAACAGTTGTTTGGCGACAATCACGCACCTGATCCCGGTGTCCGCCGGGGTGTTTTATCTGGTCGATCGCGACCTGCGGCCGGATCACTACATCCTGCACGGCATGCCCGATAAAACGCATCAGCAGTATCTGAACCACTTCCAGCAGATAGATCCGCTGCAGCCGGCCAATTTCCATCGCCAGGACATCACCATGGTCGGCATGAGCCCGGCGGCGATCGCCGGCAACCGCCGCTATTACCACGACTTTATGCTGCCGAACGACATGCGCGACATGACGGAGATCTTCATCCGCCAGCGCAAGCGCATCGTCGCCGGGGTATCGCTGATCCGCGATACGCCGTTCACTGAAGTGGAGCGCGGCCGCCTGCGCGCGGTGCTGCCGCTGATCGAGCTGGCGACGCGCGATCTGTTGCCCGACGGCGAGGCGCAGCTGCTGACCGCCAAAGAGCAAGAGATCGTCAACATGGTGCGCGAAGGCGCCAGCAATAAGCGCATCGCCCTGAAGCTGGGCATTTCGCTGTCCACGGTGAAAACCCATATGCGCAATATTTTCGCCAAAACCGACGTGGTGAACCGCACCGAACTGGTCGCCGGCGGCTTTCTCGCCCACGGTTAACGCCCGATAACGGCCGCCGCTGCCGACGGCCGGAAAATAACGCCAAAACGTATTCGCCATTTATGGCGCGGCCTCCCCCTGCCCGCAATCGGGCCGGGCGGGATATTTCATCGTCACTCAACGCTTGGGGAAAAGGTTTATGTCCAGTGATTCAGTTTCCGCGCCCGCCGTCGGCGCGGCGCTCCCCTGCCCGCCGCGGCTGCTGACCGCCATTATCGTCTTCGCCGCCATCGCGCCGGGCATTCTGATGACCGCCCCCGCCGTGGCCGCCCAGCTCGCCGCACAATGGCAGCTCGGCCCGGCGCAGATCGGCCACCTGTTCTCCACCGAACTCGGCGCCATGAGCCTGGCCACGCTGCCAGCGTGGTGGTGGAGCGGGCGCATCAACTGGCGACGGGTCGCTACACTGTCGGCGCTGGTGTTTATCGTCGGCAACCTGGCTTCGGCGCTGGTGCAGGACTTTACCCTGCTGCTGCCGCTGCGCTTTATCGCCTCGCTGGCGGGCGGCACCCTGATGATCCTGTGCATCACCTGCGCCGCCGGCACCGCCAATCCCAGCCGGGTCTATGCCTTCTGGGTGCTCGGCCAACTGGTGCTGGGCGCGGTCGGGCTGCTGGTGCTGCCGCCGCTGTTCGCGCACTTCGGCCTGATGGCGGTCTACCTGATTCTGGCGGCCATCATGCTGTGCTGCCTGCCGCTCATCCCGGCATTCCCCAACGGTTTCACCGCCGCCCGCGCCGCCCGCAGCGGCCCCGCCGCCTCGCTGGCGCGCAAGCTGTGCGCCGTGCTGGCGGTGCTGACCTTTTACATCAGCCTGAGCGCGGTCTGGACCTTTATCGGCGGCATCGCCGCCGGCGCCGGGCTGTCGCCGGCCCACAGCGGCCAGGTGCTGGCCGTCGCCACCTTGCTCGGCATCGTCGGCGCGGGGGCCGCGGCGCTGATCGGCGCGCGCTTCGGCGGTGGACGCCTGATCGTGCTGGGGTACGCCCTGCTGCTGGCCAGCGTGGCGCTGCTGACGGGCCAGCCCCTGCTGCTGCGCTTCGCCCTGGCCGCTCTACTGTTCAAATTCACCTGGACCTTCGTGCTGCCGTTCATTCTGGCGCGGGTCGCCGGGTTGGATAACGACGGCAAGCTGATGAACGGCATCAACCTGGTGATCGGCGGCGGTATGGCCATCGGCCCGACGCTGGCCGGCTCTCTGATCGAATCTTTCGGCGGTTTCAACGCCTTGCTGTTCGGCGCGCTGGGCTGCGCGCTGCTGTCGCTGCTGTTGATTTCGCTGGCTTCACCGCGCGCACCGCGCCGTATAACAGGAGGAGAAAGGTGAAAAGAACAACCGGTTTCTTGTTTGATGAACGCTGTTTCTGGCACAGCACCGGCCTGCACGCCACTACCCTGCCGGTCGGCGGCTGGGTGCAACCGCCTTCGGGCGCCGGCCATGCCGAGTCGCCGGAAACCAAACGGCGCATGAAGAATCTGATGGACGTGTCCGGCCTGTCGCGCCAGCTCACCCTGCTGAGCGCCGAACCGGCGACGGAAGAAGATCTGCTGCGCATTCACCCCGCCCACTACCTGCAGCGTTTCAAACAGGTGAGCGACAGCGGCGGCGGCCTGCTGGGGGAGGAAGCGCCGCTGGGGCCGGGCAGCTATGAAATCGCCAAGCTCTCCGCCGGGCTGGCCTGCGCGGCGGTGGAAGCGGTGCTGCAGGGCGAGCTGGATAACGCCTATGCGCTGTCGCGCCCGCCGGGCCACCACTGCCTGCCGGATCAATCGATGGGCTTCTGCTTCCTGGCCAATATTCCCATCGCCATCGAGCGCGCCAAGGCTCGCCATGGCCTCGGCAAGGTGGCGGTGCTCGACTGGGACGTGCACCACGGCAACGGCACCCAGCACATCTATTGGCAGCGCGGCGACGTGCTGACGCTGTCGCTGCATCAGGACGGCTGCTTCCCGGCGGGCTATTCCGGCGAACGGGATCGCGGCGAAGGCGACGGGGCGGGCTACAACGTTAACGTGCCGATGCTGGCCGGCGCCGGCGACGACGGCTACCTGCACGCCATGCGGCACATCATTATCCCGGCGCTGGAAAAATTCGAGCCGGAGCTGATCATCGTCGCCTGCGGCTACGACGCCAACGCCCTCGATCCGCTGGCGCGCATGCAGCTGCACAGCGACAGCTTCCGCGCCATGACCGCGCTGGTGCAGGACGCCGCCGACCGGCTGTGCGGCGGCAAGCTGGTGATGGTGCACGAAGGCGGCTATGCCGAATCCTACGTGCCGTTCTGCGGGCTGGCGGTGATGGAACAACTGAGCGGCGTGCGCACTGAAGTGCAGGATCCGCTGCTGGCGTTTATCCAGCAACAGCAGCCGCGCGAAGCCTTCAACCGCTTCCAGCGCGAAGCGCTCGACGAGCTGGAGCGCCAGTTCGACCTGTAATCCCCTCTTTGCGGGCGCCGCACCCGGCGCCCCTGACAACCTCGCCGCCAGCCGCTACGCTGAAGGGCAACCCTACCCACCATGAGAACAATAACATGCCCGAACAAACCGTCAGCTTTATCAAAGGCCGTCACGGCGACATCGCCGTGCACGACTGGGGAAACGACCAGCCGCGCTATCTGGCGCTGCTGATACACGGCTACGGCGAGCACCTCGGCCGTTACCAATACGTGGCGCGCACGCTGCAGGCACAGGGCGCGCGGGTGTTCGGCCCCGACCATCTCGGCCACGGCCTGTCGCAGGGCGAACGCGTGCTGATCGAGGATTATGACGCCGTGGTCGACGACGTGCAGCGCGTGGTCAGCCATTTCCGGCAGCGATACCCCACCTTGCCGCTGGTGGTGATCGGCCACTCGATGGGCGGCATGATCGCCACCCGCTACGTGCAGCGCTACGGCGAGGAGGTGCGTGCGCTGGTGCTGTCTGGCCCGCTGCTTGGCGACAGAACGGCGATCTCCGATCTGGCCGAACTGCCGACGATCCCCGACGCGCCGCTGGATACCGCCACCCTGGCGCGCGATCCGGCGGTCGGCGCGGCCTATCAGGAAGATCCGCTGGTGTGGCACGGGCCGTTCAAGCGCCCCACCCTGCGCGCCATGCAGCGGATCCTCGCCGCCATCAACGCCGGGCCGGGCTTCGGCGCGCTGCCCACGCTGTGGATCCACGGCGACGACGATCGGCTGGTGCTGATGAGCGAAACGCAAACCGCGCTCGATAGTCTGCGCGGCGACGATTTCGAACGGATGATCAATGCGGGCGGGCGGCACGAGAGCTTTAACGAAACCAATAAGGATCAGATCCTCAAGCGGGTGACCGATTTTATTGCGCGGGCGTTAGGCTAAGGCGCTCCCCCTCAGCGGGCCGAGGGGGGCATGACGGCGTCAGCCTTCGACGATGGCGAGGTAGTGTTTGACGAAGCGATCCGAGGTGATGTCCCAGCGCACCGGGGTGCCCTTCTCGACGAACCAGGAATCGCCGGCCTGATACTGCACCGATTCGCCGGTGCGTTCGTTGGTCAGGGTCGCGCTGCCTTCCCACACCGTGGCGTGCTCGGCGAACGGATACTCCATCACGAAGCTGCCGCGGGTGCAGCTGAACACGCCGCAGTTCAGGTTGTCGGTCGGTTCGCCGAAGATGCTGGCCACGCCGACGTTTGGCGTGCCAGCGATCACCGTGGCGCCCAGGTTGCTGACGCTGCCGATCTCCAGCAGTTCCGGCAGCGGTTGTTTAAGCAGTAACGGTTTCATGAGATTCTCCTCTGAGGGTTAACGGCGGCCTTTCCAGTAGCCGGATGTCTGGTGCCAAACCTTACCGGCGGTGGTCATCACCCGCCGCAGCTTGTCCTTGCCGAAGATGTTGACGTGCGGGATCGAGCTCATCAGATCGTAACGATCGGATCCTTCGCTCATGCCCTCCGCCAGCACCTTGCACACGATGTGGCTCGGCGTCACGCCGAAGCCGGAGTAGCCCTGTACGTAAAACACATTGTCGCGATCCGGCAGCGTGCCAATCTGCGGGAACAGGTTGGCGCTGCAGCACAGCGGGCCGCCCCAGGCCAGATCGATCTTCACGTCTTTCAGGTACGGGAACACCTTCAGCATCAGGTTGCGGTTCCAGGCCTTGAGATCCGACGGGAAATATTCGATCAGGCGGGTGGCGCTGCCGAACAGCAGCCGGTTTTCGTTGGTCACCCGGTAATAGTCGATCACCGGGCGGATGTCGCTGTAGGCGCCGCGGATCGGGCTGATCTGGCGGATCAGATCGTCAGACAGCGGCTCGGTGGCCAGCTGGAAGGCGTAGGTATTGATGGTCTTGCGGTAGATCTGCGGCTCCATGCCGTTGAGGAAGCCGTTGCAGGCCCACAGCATCTTGTTGGCGCGCACCGAGCCCATGGCGGTGCGCACCGTGATGCGCGGGCCATACTCCACGTTGAGCACGCTGCTGTTCTCGAAGATTTTCACCCCGTAGCCGCTCAGCGCCTTGGCCTCGCCCAGCAGCAGGTTGAGCGAATGCACGTGGCCGCCGCCCATGTGTTTCAGCGCGCAGGTGTAAGCGTCGGAGCCCACCACCTGCTTCACCTCCGCCCCGGTGTAAAGTTCAATCTCCTCCTGCGGCGCTACCGCCTTGAACTCCTTCAGCCAGCCGCGCAGGGTCTTCTCCTGGCGCGCGTTGCTGCCGAGATAGCCGTAGCCGAAGCAGAAGTCGGCGTCGATGTCATATTTCTTGATGCGCTCGCGGATAATGCCGGCGCCGAGATTGCTGATTTTGAAGATGGTTTCCAGCCCGGCCGGGCCAACGTGGCGCTTGATCTTCTCCAGATCGTGGCCGATGCCGGCCATCACCTGGCCGCCGTTGCGCCCGGTGCCGCCGTAGCCCAGATAGCGGCCTTCGAGAATGGCGATGTTGGTGATGCCCTTCTCCGCCAGCTCCAGCGCGGTGTTGATGCCGGAGAAGCCGCCGCCGATGATCACCACGTCGACGTCCAGATCCTCTTCCAGCGTCGGGAAGCGCAGATCGTATTTTTTGGTCGCCGCGTAGTAGGTTAAGGACTCGATTTCGTTGTTCACTGCCGCACTCCCGATTGCCTATGCCATGACATCGGATTATCGGGAGGCGGCAGCCGTGCCGCTATGTCCCCTTAGGGACATTCGCTACAAAAAATTAACATTCACGCGCTGCGGCGCTGCGGGGCGGTCAGCAACAGGCTGAACAGTTCGGCCTGCGAGCCGATGTTCAGCTTGCCGTAGATGTTCTTGCGGTGATTTTTTACCGTGCCGAGGCTGATGAACAGCCGGTCGGCAATCTGCTGCGAACCGCAGCCGGCGAGGATCAGATCGACGATCTCGCGCTCGCGCGGCGTCAGCAGATAACGCGCCTGCGCGCCATCGTCGTTCCCCGTGTCGGCCTCGGCCGGTGCTGCCACCACTTCGCCGTGCAGCCGCGCCACGCTTTTCACCAGCGTCAGCGCGCTGCGCAGATCCGCCCGCTGCGGGTAGCGCACCGCCACCGTGCGGCGCGCCGAACCGAAGAACACCCCCAGCCCGCGCTCCGGCGTCAGCTGCAGCAGCACGCCGGCCTCATCGTGCCAGCCGGTCTTGCGATAAAAATTACGGTAATAGTCGCTGTGATAAAACCCGCAGGGCGCCAGCTGGCGCAGCGTGAGCACCTCGCCTTCGCCGCCGTCGTTCAGCGCGCGGTAAAACGGATCCTGCAGATAGGCGCCCTGTTGGTAGATCTGGTTAACCGCATCGCTGTTTTCCCGCTCGGTTTTGATCAGGCAGCGCGGCGGCCGGCCGCGTTCGAAGGCATAGACGATGGCGTTGTCGAAGGCGAAAAACCCTTCCAGCCAATTCAACAGGCTGGGATAAAAGCGCGGGCTGGCCACCGCATCGATCACCGCAGACAAGCGTTCAACCTGAATATCCATACCCGCCTCGCCATTATTAATACATTAACAATCTACCGATTTCGGATGGGGTTAGCCGCATGGCGGCCAGTACTGTTAAAAAAAGCATCCGGCGCGCCGAAATGCAAGAACGCGATCGTTTACATGTTAAACAACTCACAAGTTGCCGCAGCGGGGAAAGCGGTGGCTTTGCAAGGTAAGGGGGTCGCTGCATTCCCGAGCTATAACAGCCCCCCATGTCCCAATAAAAATTCTGTGGTACACTGCATCAATAGCAATGGATATAACCATATGAAAAAAGGGATATGTTGGATGACTTTAAAATATTACTTAAAGCATATTCTATGGGGGCTTGTTATCACTGCTGTCGCTTACTATGCATGGAGTAAAAATCCTGAAGATAGCCGATTAACGTTAATTCTCTCGCTTTCTGTTGCCAGTTGCGTTCTCTATCCTTTTGCAAAATTTGCTATCGAGAAAACAGCACTACGTTATTCCCATAAGAAATTTTGGCAGCATGACTTTTTTGTCAGCTCTGTGGGTGGCAGCATTGAAGTGGTTTATGAATTATTTTGTTTCGCATTCGCCATTCCCGTATCAGTTATTTATTTTTCTTTATCTATTTTAAAAGCCCTAAAAAGAAATTAGGGCTCTTATGTTAAACTGTTAAATCCCCAGTTCCTTGTTTATTTTTTCGACTAACGCTTCATCGATAAAAGCGCCCACAAGTGTTGTAATTATCGCAAAACCTAAAAACCCCATCGGCGTGCCAAGGATGATACTGAAGGAAAAAGCCGTGAGCGCCGTTGCAGCTCTTCCTGCCGCTAACGCCTCCATTTGAATAAATACCGGCCGCCAGTTGTTAGTTTCAATAGCTTTTCCAATAGCCACTACGGTATCGTAACGATCTATTGTCTTCCCAATATAATTAAATGCTTTGCTGAATTTTGCCAAGCTCTTGGCCATCTGATCGCGATTGACCGACTCCATGGCTTTTGCAATAGCCTCTCGATCTTTCACGCCAAACTTCTTGTTCAAAACGTTGTTATGTTTCTCAAAGGCTTTTAATGCATCGTCCACATTTTTAATCGACTTTCCTTTAGCCGCTTCAGCAAGCTCTTTAGCGACCTTTGACGAATGTTCGCCGAACTTTTCAGTTACCGTTTTGTAGAAATCCGCTGTGAACTTGATTGCATCTTTTACACGCTCCTCTTCAGCCTTAGTTTCCGCCTCTTTTTTCTCTTTGGCAATCATCGCTTTTTTCGCCTGCACATCCGCCAGAGTTTTACGCGCGCTGTTAAGCGCACTTTCGGCGTTGGTCTGATCTCGGGTCGCTTGTTGCTGGCGGTTTGCGGCCCGGCTCGCCGACTCTCTCGATGCATTCATGACGCTTAATGCATCATCGCGCTCTTTTTCCAGCTTCGAGATCAAGTCACTAGCGGCATTGAACTCATTCCACCAGGCTTTTTTTCCATAATCGACTTCCGAATTCCATCTTACAAAATCATCAAGCAGCTGACTGTGTTTTTTCCTTTTTTCTTCAGCCTGAGCGGCTTTTCTTTCATGCTCTCTGCCGACATTCTCCGCCCTTGTTTTGTCGTCGTTCGCCTGATTAATCCGATTTTTCGCATCGTTCAGTGCATGCTGAGCGCTTTGTTCATTTTTGCGCGCCTCATTCTCCACACGATTGATCCCTTCTTCGGTAGAAAGATCTAAATTCTTGAGGCGATTGACTTCACTCTCTTTATTCCGCAGCTCATTTTCATATTGTTGCGTATTTCTCATATTGGCATCGATGGCAGACTGTATCTTTTTTTCCTCATCTAGCTGCACCCCCATTTTAATTCTATTTGAATTTTGTTGTTGTTTAACCCCCGACGTTGGTTTTTCTCTGGATAAAAACCAATTCTCATTATTTAGTTTTAAATACTCCTGATGCACTTTTCTTTTTTTTGCTTCATTACGCAGAACGTCTAAACGCTCCTTACCCACTTTAATCTTCGCGATAATCGCTTCAAGGCTCGCTTTTTCTAGCGGCGTTTGCGATTTATTTTTGAGTTTACTACTTAGGTCATCAATATCTTTTTGCATCTCACTAATTTGGTTCGTCAGATCGTTTTCTTTATCTGCTGAAAATTTAATCGCCTTGTCGGAATCGGCTCGAAAACTGTTCTTTGCCTTCTCACTGAATGGAATAATGTCATCATCTTCCTGATCAAAAGCGCTAATCGGTTTATTAATATCGCTAATTTTTTGATCCCACAAATGCGTAATATTACTGAGTTCCTTTTGCCTGTCCGGCAATCGGTCACCCACCCACGCCTCAACAACCATATCGCCATCAGAAAGATCAAAACCGCGTTGCCAGCCTTCTCCCCGCCAGTGGTACCCCAAAGAAGTCATAACGTCGCGTTCATACTGAGTAGTATCTTCATATCGAGCCATAATAGCGTTCCCTTATTATTGTTTATGTCGTTAACTGTTTATACATACAGTAAAAATACTCTATGCCGTCCTTGGCTTTACTTCAATCAAATAATTATCATTCTCATTTGTGGGAGAAATGGCACAACTCTTATATGAAGCACACCTCACCGCAATTAAAAATATTTTTTAAAATCAATTCGTTAAATATAAAAAAAAACTATTTAATACGATGTTATTTATCTGGTGCCTGCAGCCAGGAGTCCCCTGCCTGCAGGCGCAAACACAAGCCAAGAAATGCAAAGCATACGCGGAGATAAAATTCCATTAACCAATGTATGTAGCCGCTCCGCGCCCGCTGGCTTATGCTGTGGCATCGCGCCCTGCAACGCCGTCAAGGAGACCTCATGTCCGTCAGCCACATCATCGCCAACCGCCAGACCTGGTTCGGTCACGGCAGCATCCAGCAACTGCCGCCGCTGCTGCTTGCCGATCCGCAGCCGACGCTGCTGTTCAGCTGCCGATCTTTTCTCAACGGCCCGGTGTACGCCGGCCTGCGCGCATCGCTGACGCCGCTGCTCATCGGCACCGAAATCGTCAGCCACGAGGCGTCGCCGCAGGAAATAGACGCCTGGGTGGCGCGCTGGCGCGGCCAGGCACGGCGCGTGGTGGCCATCGGCGGCGGCAGCGTGCTGGATGCCGCCAAGGCGTTCTCCGCGCTGGTGGAGCATCCGCTGCCAACGCTGCGCTATATGGAAAAAGTGGGCGACAGCAAAATCAGCGGCGCCACCCTGCCGCTGATCGCCATTCCTACCACCGCCGGCACCGGCAGCGAGGTGACGCAGAACGCGGTGATCACCGACACCCAGGTCAGCAAAGTGAAGGCCTCGCTGCGCCACAATAACTTCGTGCCGCACACCGCCATTCTCGATCCGCAGCTGCTGGCCGGCGCGCCGGACAAGGTGCTGGCCTACTGCGCCATCGACGCCTTCACCCACCTGTTCGAGGCCTATCTGTCGAAAACCGCCGGCGCCATGACGCGCGACATGTCGCTGAGCGGCATCCGCCACTTCCTTGCGGCCTGGCCGGCGCTCAACCGCAGCGACGCGGCGCGCGAAGCGATTATGCAAGCTTCGTACCTTGGGGGGCTGACGCTGAGCGCCGCCGGGCTGGGGGTGATCCACGGCATCGCCGGCGAGATCGGCGCGCTGCGCGACTACCACCACGGCCAGGTCTGCGGCCGCCTGCTGCTGCCATTCCTTGCCCTGCTGGAAAGCAGCGAACAGCCGCAGCAACGCGCGCTGATGGCCGAGCTGGCCGCGCGCCTGTACCCGCACTGGCAGGGCAGCCCAGAGAGCTACCTGACCGATTTCATCACCCGCCACGCCATCGCGCCGTTCTGGCAGGACGATTTGCCGATTTCCGGCCAGGAACTGGCGGTGGCGCTGGAGAAATCCAACAGCAAGAATTCCTGGATCGACTATGCGCCGGCACAGCGGCAACGGATGATCGAAGAGGCGTTTCGCGTCGAATGATTATTTCTACCCTAAAGAGTTGGAGCGGCATCCCGGCGGCAAGAGGTGGCTCGCCAGGAGCTTACTCAAGTCAGTGACTGGCGTACGCACTCGCAGCCAACACAGATGCAGTTTCAAGTATGACGGGTATAATCAGATCAACGCACTAGCAGGAGTTAAGGAAATGGGCATCATCGGCTGGATCTTCGCCGGCATCGCGGTCGGCATCCTGGTCGGCGCGCTGATCAGAATCTTCGGCAAGAAGAAAGAGCAGTAAGCGTCACGCTGTTCCGTGGGCCGCCAGCAGGCACTCATGGAACAGCTTCACCACCCGCTGCGGCACCGGCGAGCGGCGCAGCACGCTGGAGTATTCGCAGTGATAGCGGAACAGCGCCGGTTTGATCGCCCGCATCATATTCTGCGCCACGAAAAACGCCGCGTAGTGATCCGGCAAAAAGCCGACGTATTTGCCGGACAGGATCAGCGTGGCGATCGACTCCTGCGCGAACCCCGTCGCCTTGCGATGCAAATGTTGCTGCAGGCTCAGTTCCATATTCGGCGAATGGTAGCCTAATCCGGCGAAGGCATAATTGTGCAGCAGATCCCAATTTAATGTTTCATGGGGGGCGGAAAATAATTCATGCTGCGCGCCGCAATATAAGAACATCCTCTCACTGAATAACGAATGATAAGATAAACTTTCCGCGCTGCGGTGCATGGGAATAACGCCAACCTGAAATTGCCCGTCAATGACGCCGCGTTCAATGGTATTAATCGGCTCCACGTACATTTGCAAAGAAACCTCCGGCGCACGCTCGCTGAATAATGCGATGGCCCGGCCGATCTGCGCCTGCGGATTGCTGACCGTATGATCGAATATCGCCACGTGCAGCTGCCCGCCCATGCGCTGGTGCACCTCGTCCACCCCGCGCCGGAACGCCTCGGTGGCCGCCAGCAGGTTGACCGTTTCCTGGTAGATAAGCAGCCCCTCGTCGGTGACCGCAAAGCCCTCGCGCCCGCGCTGGCACAGCGTCAGGCCCAGCCGCTGCTCCAGATCCTTGATGTGCTTGCTGATGGTCGACAGGCTGATGTTCAGCTCCAGTTCGGCGGCGCTCATGCCGCCGCAGTCGACCACGGCCTTGAATACCCGCAGCAAACGCAGATCCATATCCGACAATTGCCCTAACAGCGCGCGCTTTTTTACTTGCATAAAACCTTAAGTAAGTTTCGACATATGATTATTCACAGTAGAGAACAAGCGGTACATAGTCAATTTCGCACAACAATTCGTTAACAACTCGGTTTATTTCATTAATCGCTCTTATTTTCCTGTTCGGAGGAAAACATGGCCGCTGAAAATCACCCGCTAAATAGTCTCGATGCCGAAGGGTTAGAGGCCCATTGGATGCCTTTTACCGGTAACCGTAATTTTAAAGCGCAGCCGCGCATCATTACTCAAGCCGCGGGGGCGTATTACACCAGCCATGACGGCAGAAAGATTTTCGACGGCCTGTCCGGATTATGGTGTTGCGGATTGGGGCACGGCCGGCAGGAAATCACCGACGCCGCCCAGCGCCAGCTGGCGACGCTGGATTACTCGCCGGCGTTTCAGTTCGGCCACCCGCTGTCGTTCGAACTGGCCAACAAGATCAAGGCACTGACGCCGGCGGGGCTGGATTACGTGTTCTTCACCGGCTCCGGATCGGAAGCGGCGGACACCTCGCTGAAAATGGCGCGCGCTTACTGGCGCGCCAAAGGCCAGGCGGGCAAAACCTGCTTTATCGGCCGGGAAAAGGGCTATCACGGCGTTAACTTCGGCGGTATCTCGGTCGGCGGCATTGCCGGCAACCGCAAGACGTTCGGCGCCGGCGCCGAAGCGGACCACCTGCCGCACACTCTGCTGGCCGGCAACGCCTTTTCGCGCGGCATGCCGCAACAGGGGGCAGAGCTGGCGGAAGAGCTCAACCGCATCATCGCGCTGCGCGACGCCTCAACGATCGCCGCGGTGATCGTCGAACCCTTCTCCGGCTCCGCCGGGGTGATCGTGCCGCCGGTCGGCTACCTGCAGCGCCTGCGCGAAATCTGTACTCAGCATGACATCCTGCTGATCTTCGACGAAGTGATCACCGCCTTCGGCCGCTGCGGCGCGATGACCGGCGCCGAGGCGTTCGGCGTCACGCCGGACATCATGAACATCGCCAAACAGGTGACCAACGGCGCGCAGCCGATGGGCGCGGTGGTGGTGCGGCCGGAGATCTACCACACCTTCATGAACGGCGGCGAGCCGGACTACCAGCTCGAATTCCCGCACGGCTACACCTACTCCGCCCACCCGGTCAGCTGCGCGGTCGCGCTGGCGACGCTGGACATCCTGCAGCGCGAACAGATGGTGGAGCGCGTACAGGCGCTGGCGCCCTACTTCGAGCGCGCGGTGCACAGCCTGCAGGGAGCCAAACACGTCGCCGACATTCGCAACATCGGCCTGGCGGCCGGCATTACGCTGGCGGCGCGGCCGGGCGAACCGGCACGGCGCCCCTTCGAGGCGGCGATGCGCTGCTGGGAAAGCGGATTTTACGTGCGCTACGGCGGCGACACCCTGCAGCTGGCGCCGCCGTTCATCAGCAGCGAAGCGCAGATCGATGCGCTGATCAACGCCGTGGGCGACGCCCTCAACGCCACCGAATAAGGAGAGAACCATGACCATTACCCATTGGATCAACGGCGAGCCCGCCGCCGGCGGCGAACGCAGCCAGCCGGTTTACGACCCGGCCACCGGCCAATCGGCGCAGGAGGTGCAGCTGGCCGACCGCGCCACGGTGGAGCGCGCCATCGCCGCCGCCGAACAGGCCTATCCCGCCTGGCGCGACACCCCGCCGCTGAAGCGCGCGCGCATCATGATGAAGCTCAAGGATCTGCTGGAGCAGCACGCCGACGCCATCTGCCAACTGATCACCGCCGAGCACGGCAAGGTGCTCAGCGACGCCCTGGGCGAACTGCAGCGCGGCATCGAGAATATCGAATATGCCGGCTATGTGCCGGAACTGCTGAAGGGCGAACACAGCAAAGAGGCCGGTCCGGGCATCGACAGCTGGAGCGAGTTTCAACCGCTGGGGGTGGTGGCGGGCATCACGCCGTTCAACTTCCCGGCGATGGTGCCGCTGTGGATGTGGCCGATGGCGGTGGCGTGCGGCAACACTTTCGTGCTGAAGCCTTCCGAGCGCGTGCCTTCCGCCGCGCTGTATATCGCACGGCTGGCGGCGGAAGCCGGGCTGCCGCCCGGGGTGCTCAACGTGGTCAACGGCGATCGCGAAGCGGTGGAGACGCTGCTGCATGACGGGCGCGTCAAAGCGATCAGCTTCGTCGGTTCGACGCCGGTGGCGGAGCACATCTATCACACCGGCTGCGGGCAGAACAAACGGGTGCAGGCGCTGGGCGGCGCCAAGAACCACGCGGTGGTGCTGCCGGACGCCGATATCCCCGGCGCGGTCGGCGCGCTGATGGGCGCCGCCTTCGGCTCCTGCGGCCAGCGTTGCATGGCCATCCCGCTGGTGGTGGCGGTGGGCGACGGCACCGCCGAAGCGCTGATCGCCGGGCTGCGGCAACAGATGGCCGCCATGCGCGTCGGCCCCGGCAGCGACAACCGCAACGACATGGGGCCGCTGGTGACCCAACAGCATTATCAGAAGGTAAAAGGCTATATCGATCAGGGCGTGGCCGAAGGCGCCGAGCTGCTGGTGGACGGCCGCGAACTGAGCGTGATCGGCGCAGACGGCCGCCCCAGCCAGGGGTATTTCCTCGGCCCGACGCTGTTCGATCGCGTGACGCCCGGCATGCGCATCTATCAGGAGGAGATCTTCGGCCCGGTGCTCGGCGTGGTGCGCGCGGCGTCGCTGCCGGAGGCGATGGCCTTGATCGACGCCCACGAATACGGCAACGGCACCTGTCTGTTCACCCGCGACGGCGAAGCGGCGCGCTATTTCTCCAGCCGCATTCAGGTCGGCATGGTGGGGATCAACGTTGCGCTGCCGGTGCCGGTGGCCTACCACTCGTTCGGCGGCTGGAAGCGCTCGCTGTTCGGCGATCTGCACGCCTACGGCCCGGACGCCGTCAGGTTCTACACCAAACGCAAGACCGTGACCCAGCGCTGGCCGGCCTCCGGCGATGGCCGGCGCGCCAGCTTCAGCTTCCCGTCGGGGCAGGGGTAACACATAAGAACAATAAACTTCCGGGGAGCAACGCTCCCCGGCATTTCCGCGCGCTCCATTTGATTCCTGCGTACAGCCTGTGCAGCAAAACAATAATTCACTCACACGTTAATGGAGTCGTTATCCCATGAAAGAGTCCGCCCCTGAACACACCTTCAAAGGCAATCTCAGCGTCCTCGACGTGGTGATGATCACCGCGTCCGGCGTGACGCCGGCCAGTTCGATTTTCGTCATCGCCCCGCTGGCGATCGCCAGCGCCGGCAGCGGCGCCTTTCTGTCGTTTCTGATCGCCGCCTGCGTCGCCGCCGCCATCGCGCTGTGCTATGCCGAGCTCGGCGCCGCACACCCCAGCGCCGGCGGTGAGTACAGCATCATCAAGCGCCTGTTCGGCACCCTGTGCGGGTTGCAGACCTACCTGTTTATCCTCAGCGCCTCGCTGTTCGTGCCGGCGGTGCTGGCCACCGGCGCGGTACCCTACCTGAACACCGCGCTGGGCACTCAGTTCGACGCCTCGACCGCCGGCATGCTCACCGTGCTGGTCGGCGGCATCTGCGCCATTTTCAACATCAAGGCCAACGCCCTGCTGACCGGCGCCTTTCTGGTGGTGGAAGTGGCGGTGCTGGCGCTGATCGCCTGGCTCGGCTTCAGCCATCCGCATCAGAGCACGGAGATCCTCACCGCGCCGGTGATGCTGGACGCGCAGGGCAGCCTGGCGCCGGTGTCGCTGCCGCTGATCGTCGCCATGGTCGGGGTCGCGCTGTTCTCCTACAACGGCTACGGCGCGGCGGTGTACATGGCGGAAGACATGCGCGAACAGGGCAGGCCGATGGCGATCGCGATCATACTGACGCTGGTCATCGTGGTGCTGGTGGAGCTGGTGCCGTTCACCGCCCTGCTGATCGGCTCGCCGTCGCTGACCGAGATGGCCAAACAGGCCGATCCGGTCGGCTACGTGGTCACCCAGCTCGGCGGCCCGACGCTGGCGCGGGTGGTAAGCGGCGCGATTTATCTGTCGGTGTTCAACGCCATCATCGCCATCGTGGCGCAGTTCAGCCGCATGATGTTCGCCAGCGGGCGCGATGGCTTCTGGCTGCCGACGTTTAACCGGGTGCTGAAAATCATCCACCCGCGCTTCGGCACCCCCTGGATCGCCACCCTGCTGTTCGGCGTGCCGTCGGCGCTGCTGGCGTTTTGCTCCGATCTCGAATCGCTGACCTCGTTCACCGTGATCCTGCTGCTGCTGGTGTACATCATCATGGCGGTGGCGGCGCTGATCAGCCGCCGTCGCCGCCACTTCCACCACCCGTACCTGATGCCGCTGTGGCCGCTGCCGGTGGTGGTGGCGCTGCTGTGCTGCCTGTACGTACTGTGGACGATTTTGATCGCCAGCAGCCTGAAAGACTTTATTATCATTGCCGGCATTATCGGCTTCGGGCTGGCGCTGAACCATCTGCGCGGCCGCCAGACGGCGCCCCTCGCCGCCCCCTCAATAGAAGGAGAATAACCATGACGCAGCGCGCTCAGGATCTGGGCATTATTATCGGACAGGGCACGCCCGGCCCGCTGAACGCCATCACCGACGTGCCCGGCGTGCGCGTTGGCCATGCCAGCATTCATGCCGATTTGGCGGACGGGCGCAGCGTGCGCACCGGCGTGACGGTGATCGAACCGCGCCCCGGCTCCGCCCGCCACGCCCCCTGCTTTGCCGGCGTGCACGTGCTGAACGGCAACGGCGACGCCACCGGCCTGGAATGGGTGCGCGAAGCGGGCCTGCTGACCAGCCCGATCGCCTTCACCAACACCCACAGCGTGGGCGTGGTGCGCGATGCGCTGATCGCGCTGGAGCGTGAAACGCTGCCCGCGGGCGACAACGCGGTATATTGGAATATGCCAGTGGTGATGGAAACCTTCGACGGCCTGCTCAACGACATCAACGGCTTTCACGTCAAGGCCGAGCACGTGCGCCAGGCGCAGCAGGCGGCCCGGGGCGGCTTGCCGCAGGAAGGCGCGGTCGGCGGCGGCAGCGGCATGATCTGCCATGAATTCAAAGGCGGCAGCGGCACCGCGTCGCGCCGCCTGCCCGCCGATCAGGGCGGCTGGACGGTGGGCGCCATCGTGCAGGCCAACCACGGCAAGCGCGAATCATTGCTGGTCGGCGGTTACCCGGTAGGCCGGCATCTGGGGCATCTCCCCTCGCCGTTCACGCCGCAGTTGCCGCATCCCGGCATGGGCTCCATCGTGGTGGCACTGGCGACCGACGCGCCGCTGCTGCCGCACCAGTGTGCGCGGCTGGCGCAGCGCGCCAGCATCGGCATCGCCCGCACCGGCGGCGGCACCGAGGACTCGAGCGGCGACATTTTCATCGCCTTCGCCACCGGCAACGACGGCCTGCCGCCCGCCGACTACGCCAACAAAGGCGCCTTCACCACGCCGCTGCGCATGGTGAACAACGACTACATTTCGGCGCTGTTCGCCGCAGCGGCGGAAGCGGTGGAGGAAGCGATCGTGAATGCGTTGCTGGCGGCCAATACCGTCAGCGGCAACGGCCACCGGGCGGAAGGGTTGAGCGCCGAGCAGCTGGTGACGGCGCTGGAGCAGGCCGGCTGGCGACGGTAAAAACACAGGGCGCGGGGATTAACCGCGCCCTGCCTATCAGGATTCGCCGCCCGGCTTGGGCGTCGGGTAGTCGTAATCCAGCCGCAACGGTTCGGCGTAGACGCTGTTCCACAGCTGTTGGTACAGCTTGTCCAACCGCCCGCTCATCGCCGCACTGTGCATCACCAGCTCCAGATTGCGCGAGTTGTCCAGATAGCCGCCGGTCCAGTTGCTGGTGCCCATCCAGGCAATCTCATCGTCGATGGTCATCAGCTTACTGTGGATCACGCGGGCAAACGGAATGAAGCCGCTGCTGGCCGGTGGTATGGTCACCACTTTGATCTGCACGTTCGGCACCAGCGCCAGGCTCTTCAGCCAGGCGATATCCGGCTTTTTGGTGTTCCAGTTGGCCACCATCAGCTCGATCTGCACCCCGCGCGCCGCCGCGCTGCGCAGCGCGTTGTCGATCACCGCGTAGAAGGGGCGGCTGCGTTCGGGGCCGAACGACAGCGGCGCGTAATCCATCACCTGCACCCGCACCCGCCGCTTGGCGCCGGCCAGCAAGCGCGGCAGCTCGGCCTGCGAGTCAATCACCCCCGCCGGGTTGTAGGCGCGCGGGCTGGCCACCAGATAGTTGCCCTGCGTCGGCGCCGTCATCGGCGAATCGGGCAGCGGCGGCACCGGTTTATCCTGCGCCAGCAGCGCCTGCGCCTGCCAGTCCTGTTCGAAGATCGCCTGGATCTGCCCCACCACCTTGGCGTCGCTGATGCGCAGCCCGGTTTCGTGAATGTGCTCCAACGCGCGCCAGTCGAAGTTCTGGCTGCCGACGAACGCCTGCTCGCCGTCCACCAGCAGATATTTGGCGTGCAGGATGCCGCCGCTCAGCTTCTGGTAAGGAATGATGCGCAGCTCCAGATTGGGGATCGCCTTCAGCTGTTCCAGCGTCTCGGCGGTAGAAATGCGAATGCCCTTATCTTCCACCAAAAAGCGGATTTTCACCCCGCGTTCGCCGGCCGCCTTCAGGTGCTGCAGCACGCCATCCAGCAGCGAACCGTCCTGATTCGCCACATAAAACTGCCCCAGATCGATGCGGGTTTTCGCCGCGTCGAACATCTCGCGCCACACCTCGGCGGTGTTGCGCAGGTCGTCGGCCTGCAGCGCGGTTTCCACCGGCGCGGTGTACACCAGCTCGTAGCCGGGAATCGCAAAACGCGCCGCAGCGCTCTGGCTCAACATCAACAAACAACCGCCCCACAATGCCGTATAAAGGCGGCCGAGCGGCCGCCGTACTGGATGGCCATTAGGCATAGCGCGGCGCTCCGCTGTCAACCCATTGTTCGCCGCTGCCGCTCTCCGGGCGGCTGGCCGGTTGGCCGGCGCGGATCAACAGCACCTTCAGCAGTTCGTTGATGCGCTCCATGCGGCTCTGCAGGAAGTTATTGGCCACCAGGCACAACAGCGCGATGGCGATGCCGAGGCCGGTGGCGTACAGCGCGGTGCCCATCCCGGCCGACACCAGGCTCGGCTCGGACACCCCCGAGGCGGCCAGCGCCTTGAAGGTTTCGATGATCCCCATCACGGTGCCCAGCAGCCCCAGCAGCGGCGCGGCGGTGACTACGGTTTCCAGCAGCCACAGGCCGCGCGCCATCGGTGGCTTGCTCAGCAGGTACTGGGCGTCGATCAGATCGCCGATCGCCTCGCGGTCGCCGGCGCGGTGCTTCTGCGCCAATACCGGCGCGATCACCGCCATCGGCAGGCTGTTACGCTGGGTCAGCTCGTCCGGCAGATCGGCGGCGCGGCGTACGTCCGGCGTCAGCGCCTGCTCCAGCCGGCGCGCCTGGCGCTGGGTATAGGCGAAGTACAGCGTGCGTTCGATGATGATCACCAGCGCGATCGCCAGCGCGGCGTACATCACGTAGAAAATAATGTCGTGCAACAGATTGGCGTCCATACAGGGCTCCTCTTTCCCGCCGCCCGGCAGGCGGCGGGGTATTCAGTTAAAAGGTGGCTTCCAGCGAGACGCTGAAGGTGCGTTCTTCGCCGACGTTGTAATACGGCGTGCTGGCTTTCACGCCGCCGTAAGGTGCCGCGTTGAAGGTGGTGGTGCGCACCGAGGTCAGGTATTCCTTGTCAAACAGGTTGCTGATGCCAAAGCGCAGCGCAGCGCTTTTGACGATTTTCTTGTCCACCGGCAGATGCACCCCCGCCGCCAGATCGAACACCGTGCGGCCGCCGATCTTCTCGTCGTTGGTCAGATCGCCGTAGAACGAACTGACGTACTTGCCGCTGACGCTGCCGTAATACAGCCCGTCGTCATAACCCAGCGTCATGTTCAGCAGATTTTTCGGCACGTTCGGCACCTCTTTGCCGGAGGTCGGCAGCGGCAGCCCGCCGTTGCTGACAATGTCGCTCTTCTGCTTCGACTCGGTGTAGGTATAAGAGGTGTAGTAGTTGAAGTTATGCGGCAGTTGGCCGCTCCACTCCAGCTCCAGCCCTTTGTTCTCCACGTTGCCGATGTTCATCATCTCGTAGTCGCCGGCCGAGTTGGTGGTGGAGATTTGGCGATCGCTGTAGCGCATGTAAAACAGCGTGGCGCTCAGCAGCATGTCTTCCTGCTGGAAACGCCAACCCAGTTCGTGGTTCCAGCTCAGTTCCGGCTTGGTGCTGAGCGAGTCGCCGACGTTGTACAGCACGTAGTTTGGCGGCGTGCGCATGTTGCGCGTCAGGTTGTAGAACACCTGGTTTTCCTGATTCACCTTATAGCTGGCGCTGAAGTTCGGCAGGAATTCATGATAGGTGGCTTTGCGCTTCTCCGGCACGTTGTACAGGCTGCCGCGGTTGTCCCCTTTGCGCTCCACGTACTGATAGGCCAGGCCGCCGACGAAGGTCCAGTCCGGCGTGGCGAACCAGGTGTCCTGCAGCCACACCTTCTGCGCCGGGGTGATGGTGTACTGGTTGCGCCCCTGAACGGTGTTGCCGTTGGCGTCCTTCACCTGATCGGATCCGCCCGGCTGGCCCCAAATCTGCGACGGGTTGCCGTCGCCCTTGATGCTGATGAACGGCTGAGTCTGCAGCTGACGTGCGCGCTCATACCAGTAGCCGACGTCCAGGCTGTGCTGCTCGTTGATGTCCCACTTCAGCTTGGTGGTGATGCCCGGCCGCCAGGTTTGGGTCCACGATGGGCGGTAGTAGGTGTTGGATTTCAGGTTGCTGAGATCGTACTGCCCGGCCTTGCTGGAGGTGTTGGACAACACCGACGCCGTCTGGCCGTTGAAGCTGCCGCCGTTGCCCCAGTAGTAATACGGCTGCAGGGTCAGCGACAGGTTATCGCGCAGCTGCAGCTTCTGGGTGAACGACAGCGTGAAGTTTTCGAACGGGTTGCGTTCAATCTTGTAATACTTGTTCAACTGCCCTTTGTTGTTGTACTCCGGCGTGGTGGCGTAGTCGGTATCACGGCCGTCGTTTTGGAACTGCGCCTTGCTCAGGGTGTTGTAGTTGGTGTTGTTCTGGCGGTTGTACTTCATCACCAGATTGCTGCTGTTGCCGTTGCCGTCTTCATACAGCGAGTTCATCTCGAACTTGTCGGAGTACAGTCGCCCTTCGCCGCGCCACTTCTTCGCTTCGGTGTGTGAATAGGAGAGCCAGTTGCTGAAGCCGTTGTACTCGCCGGTGTCCAGGCGGGCGAAGGTTTTGCTCAGGCTGTTGCTGCCCAGCGTCTGCTTGACGAAACCGCCGAAGTCTTTCGCCGGGCGGCGCGTCACCAGGCCGATGTTGCCGCCGCTGGAGCCGATGTGCGGGCCGTCCGCTTCGGAAGACCCCTGGGTGACGAACACCTCCTCCAGGTTTTCCGCGTCGCCCAGCAGGTTCGGGTACACCGCGTAGTTGCCGGAGTCGTTGATCGGAATGCCGTCCATCGACAGGCCGATCTGATCCGAGTTCATGCCGCGCATGGTGTAGTCCACGCCGCTCAGGCCGCTGGCGTCGTTGCTGTTGACGTTCAGGCCCGGCGTGTATTTCAGCTTGTCGATGGCGTTGGCCGCCGACGGCATTTTGTCCATCGCCTCTTTGGTGACGGTAGAACGCGCCTTGGCGCTGTCATCCTGCACCATCATGCCGCCGCCGAGCGACTGCCCCTTGACGCTGATGGTACCGACATCGGTGGCGTCGGCCGCCAGCGCGGCGCCCGGCAGCATCGCCGACATCACCGCCAGATAGATCCCAGAACGATTAAACGATTTCATTGTGTGCATCCCATAAAAATCAAACGATTAACCCTTGCGCTAAGGCGCCTGATAATTGAACGTTGCGGTAAATCTTTTGGTTGTTTGCCCGGCGAACGCCTCGCTCGGGAACGGCTTCACTGAACTGATGCTTTGCAGGCTGCTCATCGCCGCGCGGTTCAGCAGCATGCTGGCGGCTTTGTTGGCGATGCCGGAAGAGAGCACCCGCCCGCTGCGATCGACCTCCAGCCACACTTCGACGTTGCCCTGCGGGCGCTCAAGCGAGGCCTGGCGCCCGCTCGGGTAGCGCTTGCGCTGTTCCAGCTCGCGGCGCAAGGCCAGCAGATAGCCGTTTTCAATCGCCTGCGCGTTCACTTTCGGCGCCGCCGGGGCGGCCGGTGCGGGCTGCGCCGCCGGTTTGCTGACCAGCGCGCGCGGGGCGGCAGGCGCCGGCGTCGCTTTAGGCTTCTCTACCGGTTTGGCTTTCTCCTTCACCGGTTTGGGTTTGGGCTTCGGCTGCGGTTTCGGCACCGGCTTGGCTTCCACGATCGGTTCCGGCGCCGGCACCACCGGTTCGGGGATCGGCTCCGGCTCGGGCAGCGGCGGTTCGGGCTGGGGTTCCGGCGGCGTTTCCGGTTGGGGTTCCGGCGCCGGTTCAGGCTCCACCAGCGCCAGTTCGATGGCGGTTTCGTCGTAGCGCGGCTGGATCTTCAGCGCCGCCTGCTGGCTGGCGAACAGCAGGCAACCGGCGACAATCAGCGCCGGCAGCCAGCTGAAAAGATGACGTGAGCGATAGAGCAGATACATGTCACAGCTTCCGTGTCGCGATGGAGACGGAGAGGAAACCGCCCTGGCGCAGGTTGTCCATGACCGCCACCAGCCGCTCGACCGCCACGCCCTTGTCGCTGTTGACGATGATGGTGGTGGTCTGGTTGGCCTGCTGCTGTTGCTTCAGCGTGTTGACCAACGCGTCGAGCGCGATCGGCTGGCCATCCAGCTGCAGCTGTTCGTCGGCCCCCAGCGTGACGATCGCTTTCTTCTGCGGTTTCAGCTGCTGCGCGCTGCCAGCGGACGGCAGCTGCGTTTTCAACCCGAGCGCCGGAATGACGTTCAGGCTAATCAAGACGAAAAACACCAATAAAAACATCATCACGTCGATCATCGGGATCAGCTCGATGTGCGCTTTGTTTTTTTTCGGTTCGTTCCAGTTACGCATGACACTCCCTCCCAAAAGCGAAGCAGCCAATATAGGAGGGGTTTGTTTACCTTTTGTTACGCTTGTGTGATCTTATTTTCACAGTGTGGATTTTTTGCGAGAATTCTTTCAATGACGGGAGGCGAGCGTGGAGATATAACCCATTAATTAGATATAGTTTTTAATGGAATAATCACAGGGCGGACGCACTCGCCTAACGGGTAGCAGAGCCTGAAATGTGAAAATAGTGACAGCCACAGCGGGCCCACGGCAACGACAAGAAGAAATCGCCGCAGCCCGTCCGCAATAAGGGCATGATGGGATTTCCAGTGATATCGCCTTTTTTAACCAAGAATATTCTCAACCCCTGTCATAAAAATATCGACAGAAAATAAATAGTCGCATATATAACCAAACAATATTCCTCATTGGATATATTATTGCCAACAGATTATCAGCTGTTATATTTTTAAAGTGGAATAGCGCCACAGCGTTATTCTCGGTATTAATTAACCCCACTAAGTCACCCTTTTATTTATAAGGATTGTATATGAAAGTACTTAGTCAATATGAAGAGCAGTACATTAGCGGTGGCGATCTGAACGCGGCCTGGGATGGGTTGCTGGACGGCGCTATGACCGGCGCGCTGATTGCAGGCAAATCCGCAGGGGCCGGCGGCTTTATTGCCGGCGCCGTCGGCCAACTGGTCGGTACCATCATCGGCGGCGTCGCAGGCGGTGTGGGGCTGGGGCTGTATGGCCTGACCCATACGCAGCAGGAAGTGGCGGACTACGCAAAACATTTCCGCGAAACTATCGGCTCCACCTCAACCTCGGTCGGCGGCAGCCTGTAAGCACGAATAGATAGTCACCCCCGCGGTGGCTATTTATTTTATTGCCGCCCTCCCCCTACGCCGCCCGCTGAACGCTTGATCATTATCGCATCCAGGTATTCTTTCAAACCTGCCGCTATCGCGTCGGTATTTAATTGCGAAACCATCCACGGGCTAAAACCGAAAGGCGTTAATTTTACCGCCGCCATTAAATGGTTGAGCTCGACCCAGGCATAATCCGCGACCTCATCCGGATTGCGATGGAGCGCGCCTTTTATTTGCGCGGCAAATACCGGGCAAACTTCATTTTCCATTACGCCGGACGCATCGGTAGCCTGATAGCTGAAAGCTTCGCTCAGCAGCGTTATCTGCTCCACCTCCGTGCCCAGTTCAACCTGGGCACGGCGCATCACCGCCTGTGCCAGCGCCTCTTGCGGCAAGGGATGGCCGCAAAAGGAATTGGTCCAAACCCCCGGCCAGGCGGTTTTACTCAACGCACGTCTTGTGGCCAGCACGTTGCCCTCTGGGGTAAAGAGATAGCATGAAAAGGCCAAATGCAGCGGCGTATGGTGCGTGTGCACCTGATTTTTCGGCATCGTTCCGCAAGGCTGCCAGGCGGCATCGAGCAAAACGACGTCTTCGTTATTCATCATTGCGATTTCCATCTAAAGACGGGCTCTTGCCCGTCTTTGGGTTCATTTCGTCAAAAGAGGAGGAATGGCCGGCACTTCCGGCGCATTATCGATATCCTGCTGAGTCATGCGAAACTCAGGCGGATAATGCTCCCGTTCCGTTCTGCGGGCGGGTTCGGTATTCCGCCAGGTATAAAGACAGTGCTGGCACTGGTATACCGTCCATACGCCCTTGACCGGTGAATGCGCCATGACGTCTATCTGTTTATCGGCACAACGAGGACAAATCATAGGAGCTCCTTAGGGACGGTTAGCCAACATGGCGGTTAATTTATCCACCCACAGGGCGGTCTCAGGTAAATCCTTGACCGGCTGACTGTAGTGGCCACGCGCATCCGGAGCCACCGGCGTTGTCGCGTCGATGATCAATTTGTCGGTAATCCCCGCAGGGCTGGAGCCGGGATCCAGTTCCAGCACGGACATGTTCGGCAATTGCACCAGATCGCCGGCCGGGTTGACCTTGGCGGACAGCGCCCACATGACCTGCGGCAGATTGAAGGGATCGACATCCTCATCGACCATGATCACCATTTTCACATAGCCCAATCCGTGCGGCGTGGTCATTGCCCGCATCCCCACCGCGCGCGCGAAGCCGCCGTAACGCTTTTTGGTGGAAATGATGACGAGCAGCCCGTGGGTATACATCGCATTGACCGCCTGCACTTCCGGAAACTCGGCTTTCAGCTGCTGATACAACGGCACGCAGGTGGCCGGCCCCATCAGATAGTCGATTTCTGTCCAGGGCATGCCCAGATACAGGGATTCAAAAATCGGCCGTGTTCGGTAAGAAACCTTATCGATACGCACCACCGTCATGTTGCGGCCGCCGGAATAATGGCCCGTAAATTCGCCGAACGGGCCTTCAATCTCGCGCTTGCGGCCTTCAATCACCCCTTCGATGATCACTTCAGACCCCCACGGCACATCGAAGCCGGTCAAAGGGGCCGTCGCTATCGGATAGGGGCTTTCGCGCAGGGCGCCGGCCATCTCATACTCCGACTGATCGTATTTCAACGGCGTCGCCCCCATCAGCGTAATGATGGGATCGTTGCCCAGCGTAATGGCAATCGGCAGATCCTCTCCGCGCTCTTCGGCTTTATGCAGATGCAGCGCGATATCATGCATCGGCACCGGTTGCAAACCCAGCTTGCGTTTGCCCTTCACCTCCATACGGTAAATGCCGACGTTTTGCTTGCCGAAATGAACGGGATCTTCAGGATCACGGGAAACGATGCAGGCCTTATCCAGGTAAAAACCGCCGTCGCCGTCGTTTAGGCGAAACAACGGCAGGATTTCAAACAGATTAATCTCCTCGCCGTTGACCTCATTCTGCGCCCAGGGCGGATTATCGCGGCGCTCTGCAGAGACAGGGAAATGATCCCAGCGGCGAATATACTCATCGATTTGCTGTTTCACCGGCGTGGTCGGCGGCAGGCCCAGCGCGATGGCGTGATTCTGCCATGAGCCGAGGGTGTTCATCACCACATGCGCATGTTCAAAGCCTTTAATGTTCCTGAATGCAATGGCGGGGGCGCCCTCACCGATTCTTCCGGTGGCGTTAGCCGCCGCGGCGATATCCGGCTCCGCCTGCACCTCCTCGGCAATGTCAAGTAATTGCCCGGCCTTATCCAATGCCGCCAAATAACTTCGAAGATCGTCATAAGCCATATTTAACCCTCCTGACTGTAAACCTCTTTTTTTAATCCAGCCCAGCGTTTTGCCCGGCTGTAATCAAGGCCAAACTGGTCCAGAACCCGTGCGACAATATGATCGGTGACGTCATCAATATGAGTGGGATGGTTATAATAAGCGGGCATCGGGGGGACCAATGAAACGCCCAGCTTCGAGAGCGCCAGCATATTTTCCAGATGGATGGCGCTCAGCGGCGTTTCCCTTGGAACCAACACCAGCTTCCGCCCTTCTTTAATCATGACATCCGCCGCTCGGCCAATAAGCCCCTCGGCATAACCCGCGCGAATTCCCGCCAACGTTTTCATGCTGCAGGGAATAATGATCATGCCATCCATGCGAAATGAACCCGAGGAGATCGTGGCGGCCTGGTCGGCCGCACTGTGTGTGACATCAGCCATCGCCATCACGTCACGTACGCTGTGGGTTGTTTCAAGTTCAATAGTCTTTTTGGCCCACCGGCTCAAGATCAAATGCGTCTCTATACCTTCGATATCTTTCAGGGCCTGGAGAAGCGCCGTACCGAGCGGAGCCCCGGTAGCGCCCGTCATCGCGATCGTTAATCTCATGCCTACCTCGACAAAGTTCGTATACGAACAATATGCCAAATCTAGTCCTGGGATCGAGATAAAACAAGCGGGCAAGATGTAACCGTTCGTAAACGAACGACCTGCCAGGGCAAGTATCTCTCAGCGGTCAGTTTTGTTATATTGATATTATTGCTCGCTTTTTTCCTCTTAAGGAATAAACGTATGAACAGAACGCTGGCCAATACTTTTTTCCATCTCATCCGCGAGTTGCTTCAGGATCATAGTTCTCAATGGCAGAAATCGCTCCCTGAACTCAGTAAACAGCAATATTCCATTCTGGCCACCGTTTCAGAAACTCCGGGTATTGAGCAAGTCGAGTTAATGGAGGCGGCAATCAGCAGTAAAGCCGCGCTGGCTGAATTACTCAGCCGAATGGAAGGGAAAGGTCTGTTAAAGCGTGAAGCAGGCGAGCAGGACAAGCGCCGCCGATTTATTTACCTGACGCCTGCGGGACAGGCGCTGTTCGAAGCCAGCCGCCCAATCGCCGACGCGATTGATAACAGGTACCTTGAACGGGTCAATAAAGAGCAATATGAGTCGGCGCTTTTCGCTTTACAGACGATGGTGGGAAAAAAATAAATTAACCCTCTCGGCAGAGATAAAGATTCAACAGCCATAAAAAAAGACGCCCGCAGGCGTCTTTTTATCGCGTTCACTGAAGCCCGAGGCAATCAGTTCACTTTCACCGGCATACCGGAACGGGCCTTGATCGCCGCGTCCACTTCGCTCTGGTTGACGCCGGCGTCCATCAGCACTTTGCCGACCGGCGCGGAAATGGTCAGCGGCACCGGATCTTTCGATTGCAGCTGCTCTTCGTTGGCCGACAGCGGGTTGTGCACTTCCACGTAGCGCGAGCCGTCCGGTTCGACGGTGGCTTTCATCGGTTCGTTGATGAACTGCACGCGGGTGCCGACCGGCACTTTCTCGAACAGGTACTTGATGTCGTCGGCGCGCAGACGCACGCAGCCGTGGCTCACGCGCAGGCCGATGCCGAAGTTGGCGTTGGTGCCGTGAATGGCATACAGGCGGCCAACATACAGCGCATACAGCCCCATCGGGTTATCCGGGCCGGCCGGGAACACCGCAGGCAGGATTTCACCGTCGGCCGCATATTCGGCGCGCATCTTGGCGGTCGGCGTCCAGGTCGGGCCGTCTTTCTTGCGCTGTACGGTAGTGGTCCAGTTCAGCGGGGTGTCTTTACCCAGCTGGCCGATACCGATCGGCAGCACCACCACGGTGTTGGACCCTTTCGGGTAGTAGTACAGACGCATCTCGGCGCTGTTGATGATGATGCCTTCACGCGGCGCGTCCGGCAGGATCAGCTGCTGCGGGATGGTCAGGGTGCTGCCGGCCTTCGGCAGGAACGGATCCACGCCCGGGTTGGCCTCCAGCATGTTGCTCAGCCCCATCTGATACTGGGCGGCGAAGCTTTCCAGCGGCAGTTTGCTGTCTTCCGGTACGGTGATTTGGATATTCTCGCCCACCAAACGGCTGTCTTTTGGCGGCAGCGGGTAGACGACGGCGAAGGCAGCCTGGCTGAATGCAACCAGTGCCGTAAACAGGGTTAATAACGCGCGAATGCTCATTTTCATCTTCGTGTTGGTCAAGGCCACTGGCGATTATGGGTATCGGTTTCTACGGCCACTTTACCCCGTTGCATTTCAGCCGGCAGCCAACGGCGCTGCGGCCTGAAAAACCAGGGGGGATTTGACCGGATGCGCATTATATGTGCACATCAATCAAAGTGTGAACCATTACCGATGTAATATCGCAATTTTTTGTAACCTGACGCGCCACGAAGGCGACTTTTTGCGAGAACCGCCGCCTAACCGGCGGCGGCCAACGCTTCCACCCGCCGAATAGGGATCAGATATTCGCAGCGGATCGCCGCGCCGCCGAGCGGGCAGCTGCCCTCCTGCGCCGGGTAGAAACGCTCAATATCCTGCCCCGGCCGGCGGACGGCGTTCATCTGCGGCATCGCGGTGTCGTACAGCCGCACGATAAAGTTTTGTAACCCTTCCGCCTGCCCTTGATAGGTGAAACGGGCATACTCCCCCTGTTCGATAGTCACCCGCTCCCCCATCGCCCCTTCGTCCGGCAGAGCGGCGGTATAGGCCATGCGCGGATTACCCCGGCGTTGCCTGTCGACCTCCAGACTGGTGAGGCCGTATACCACCTCCGGCAGCGCCTGCGGCTGCAGCAGCTGCCGCCAGGCGTGGCGGCGCAGCTCGCACTTGGAGGCCGCCAGCTGCCCCAGCGTAAAGCTGCGGCGCTGGGTGTTGCCCACCAGCTGCATGGCGGGCAGCGTCACGATGTCGGCCTGCGGCAACGGCGTTTCGGTCAGCCGCAGCGGCGGCTGCAGGCCGTAGCTCGACCAATCCTGGCTGCGGCGATAGCTGGCCGGCGGCAGACCGAACTGTTTGCGGAAGCAACGGGTGAAGGTCTGCTGCGAATCGAACTGGTAAGTATCGGCGATGCAGGCCACGCTGGTGCCAGTCAGGCGCAGTTCGCGCGCGGCGGCGGTCAGCCTTCTGCGGCGGGCGTAAGTGCCGAGAATATGGCCGGTATGTTGCTTGAACATCCGCTGCAAATGCCACTTGGAGTAGCCGGACTTGGCGGCAATGTCGTCCAGCGTCAGCGGCTGATCCAGGCTCTGCTCGATCCAGGCCAGCAGCTGTTCAATCACCTGTTGCTGGTGCATGGTATTCCCCTTATTTTAACAATAACGTCTGCGCCAATACCCGCCCTGCGGCTTCATCGGCGGCCACCAGCACCGGATAGCCCCAGAACTTGGCGCCGTATTCGGCGAATTCTTCCGCCGCCGCGCGTTTGGCGTCGTCCGGTTCCAGCATGATCATGCCTTTCACCCACAGCTTCAGCGCCTCACGGTTATCGCGCTTCCACAGCGCGACCTGGGTGCGGGCATCGCGGTCATGTTCTTGTTCTTCATCGCCGACGCTGCGGTCGGTCATCAGGACAAAGGGTTCGGCGCGCGCCAGCAGCGCGCTGAATTCGGCCAGTTCGGCCTGGGTATCGCGCCCGTTTTGACGCATCCAGACCAGCGGAAAATCGGCGGTATCCAATGACATAATCAGTTTCCTCAGGAAATGGTTTAGGACTGGCGCTTACTTTATCGGCACCGGCGCTAGACCACATTGCGCAATCAGGACATAATACTTTTCAATTCCGCCAAATTGAGAATTATTCTCATGAAAGTACAGATCCCCCGCCACTGCCTGGATATCGATCAGGTACCGCGCCCGCTGTTTGCCCTGCAAGGTTCAACCCTCGAGCAGGACTGGGAAGTCGAGCCGCACCGCCATCAGAAGGCGCAGCTGATCTACACGGTACGCGGCATGATCCGCTGCGAAGTGGAAAACGGGCTGTGGCTGGTGCCGCCGCAGTGCGCGCTGTGGATGCCGGGCAACGTGTTGCACAACGCCCAGGGCGCCGGCTCCACCGAGGCCTACTGCCTGTTCGTCGATCAACATGCCGCCGCCGGTCTGCCGCAAAACTGCTGCACGCTGTCGGTCTCGCCGCTGCTGCGCGAGCTGCTGCTGCAGGCCAGCACCTTCGAGCCGCTCTACGACGAACAGGGCGCCGAGGGGCGCCTGACGGCGGTATTGCTGGACCAGCTGGCGGCCGCGCCGATCGAGAACCTGCATCTGCCGGTGTCCGACGACGCGCGCATTCGGCAATTGACCGAAGGCATGCTGAGCAGCCCGGCGGACAAATCCACCCTCGGGCAGTGGGCGCAGCGCATCGGCATGAGCGAGCGCTCCCTCAGCCGCACCTTGCAACAGCAGATGGGCATGAGCTTCGGCCACTGGCGGCGCCAGCTGCACGTGATGCTGGCGCTGCAGCGCCTGACGCAGGGCGAGAGCGTACAGACGGTGGCGCTGGATCTGGGCTACGAGAGCGCCAGCGGCTTCGTCACCATGTTCAGAAAGGCGGTAGGCAAACCGCCGGCGCGCTACCTGGCGGAGCGAAACGCCTCTGGAGAGACCCTGGGCGGCGCAATTACCATGTGAAAAAGCCGGCGCAGGCGCCGGCTTGAAGCAGGTGAGAATCAGAAGTCGTAGAACACCGTAATCCAGGTGGAGTCCGGCTCGTTGTCGCTGCTGTTGGCCAGCGTGCGCTCCACATACACCGACAGACCGTAACCGATGGTGGTGCCCGCGCCGAGGTAAACGTGGTTGGCGTGATACGCCTCGTCACCCTTCAGCCGCAGCGAGTCCGCCGCCACGTAAGGCTGGATCGATTTGAGGAATGGCTTGTCGATATTGAAGGTGTAACCGACGAAGCCTTCCAGCCCGTAGCCGTCACCGGCGAAGAAGTGCGACAGCGTGCGCTGGCGGGTGCTCGGCACATAGTCTTTGTAGTAGCTGGCGGTGCCGACGATGTACCAGTTGTTCGGCTGCCAGGTTAACGCGGTGCCGGACAGCTGCTGGTGATAATCCTTTTCGCTGTACAGATTGTCTTTGATCTTCGCGTCGGTATAACTGTAGGCCGCGCTGAAGGTGAAATCTTTCGTCACCTTGTAATCGAAGCCCAACCCGCCCCCGCCCTTGCGGCGATAAATCAGGTTATCCGCGGTGTGCAGATCGTCTTCCGGCAATAAATAGTTGGCATACAACGTTACCGGCCCGAAATCATTGGTGTACTTGATGCTGTTTTTCGGTTTATTGCCGCCGTCGTAGTCGCCGGAAATACCGATGCCGGTGCCGCCCGCATGGCCATCGTTATCCCAGACGTCGCTTTTGATGCCGACCACCGAATAATAGATGCCGTATTGATGGCCGTAGGTCAGGGTGCCGTAACGATCGTCTTTGAAACCGGCGTACAGCTGGCGCTGATAGTCGCGCTTGCCGTCTTCGTTATAGTGCCCGTCCCAGCTGAGCGCGTGCGCCAGATCGACGCCCCACTCGTAATAGCCGATGATCGAAGTGTCCTGCGTCAGCGCATAGTCGCCGCTGAAGCGAAAACGCGTGCCGCCGTCGTGGCCGTTTTTGTCATAGCCCGGCTCAGGGCCGTTATTGAAGATCCACTCGGGGCGAATGCTGCCGCCCACTTTTATACTGAGCGGCGCCAGCAACACATTGCTCTGCGGGTTTTTATCCAGAATGGTGATCTCGGCCTGTGCGCCGGCGGATAACGCCGACAGCAAGACGCCGCCAATGAATATTGGCGTTGTATTTTTTCTCATTATTACCCCTGCCCGAAAAAATTATTGTTATAAACACGGTGGTCTTAAGCCACGCAGAAATAATTAACCGATGTGAACAGCGCACGCAAGATATAAAAATTCACGCCATAACCTGTCATTATTTCAGGTTGGGTTTAATTTCAGCAAAAACGTGTTCATCTGTAACGCGAAGAAAAATAGTGTAATAACCGCAGCACGAAATAAACCAATCCGCACGTTTCACCCAAAATAAACCGGCGTGATTATCCGGGAATAAAAATAGCAAATAACAAATAAATATTATTGCCGCAGGTAAACCGTCACGCAGAGGAATTAACTCATGGCGGGAAATAACGACGGAGCGCGTTGCGCGCTCCGAGAGAGAATTCACTACTGTGCCAGCCAACCGCCGTCCATGTTCCAGGCGGCGCCGCGCACCTGCGCCGCCGCATCGCTGCACAGGAACAGCGCCAGCTCGCCGAGCTGCTCAGGCGTAACGAACGCTTGCGAAGGCTGCTTCTCCGCCAACAGCTCATCGCGCGCCCGCTGCGGGTCGATCCCGGCAGCAATGCGTTTGTCGATCTGCTGCTGCACCAACGGCGTCAGCACCCAGCCGGGGCAAATGGCGTTGCAGGTGACGGGCGTGCGCGCAGTCTCCAGCGCCAGCGTCTTGGTCAGCCCCACCACGCCGTGCTTGGCTGCCACATAGGCCGACTTGTCTTTCGACGCCACCAGCCCGTGCACCGACGCCACGTTGATGATGCGCCCCCAGTGGCGCTCGCGCATCCCCGGCAGCGCCAATCGGCAGGTGTGGAACACCGCCGACAGGTTGATGGCGAGGATGGCGTTCCATTTCTCCACCGGGAACTGATCCAGCGGCGCCACATACTGAATGCCGGCGTTGTTCACCAGAATGTCCACGCCGCCGAACTCACGTTCGGCATACTGCATCATGTCCGCTATCTGGGCCGCATCGCCGAGATCGGCGCCGTGATACCCCGGCGCGGCGCCCAGCCGCGCGACCTGCGCTTGTGCCTGCTCCACGTCGCCGAAGCCGTTGAGGATCACGCGCGCGCCGGCTGCGGCCAACACAGACGCTATCCCGAGGCCGATGCCGCTGGTCGAGCCGGTCACCAGCGCGGTTTTGCCTTGTACACTCATGGTATCGCTCCTTTAAACAATGCCGGTCAGGTAGAACACGCCGATCACGAACAGCACCGCGGCGCTCTTGATCAGGGTGATGGCGAAGATGCCGCCATAGGCCTGCCGGTGGCTGAGGCCGGTGATCGACAGCAGGGTGATCACCGCGCCGTTGTGCGGCAAGGTGTCCATGCCGCCGCTGGCCATCGAGGCCACCCGGTGCAGCACCTCCAGCGGAATCTGTGCCGCATGGGCGGCGGCGATAAAGCTGTCGGACATCGCCGCCAGCGCGATGCTCATACCGCCGGAGGCCGATCCGGTGATGCCGGCCAACAGGGTGACGCTGATCGCTTCGTTCAGCAGCGGGTTGGGGATCGCCGACAGCGCCTGCGACAGCACCAAAAAGCCCGGCAGCGCGGCGATCACCGCACCGAAGCCGTATTCGGAGGCGGTGTTCATCGCCGCCAGGATCGCGCCGCCGACCGCCGTCTTGCTGCCTTCCGCCAGCCGGCCGCGAATATTGCGAAAGCCGAACACCACCACCAGCAGAATACCCGACACCAGCGCCGCTTCCACCGCCCAGATGGCGGTGATCTTCGCCACGTCGGTGGCGATCGGCTTGGCCAGCCCCGGCAGCGTCAGCTCGTGGCTGGCGCCGTACCACTGCGGGATCCAATGGGTGAAGCCAAGGTTGAATACCCCGACCAAAATCAACGGCAGGATGGCGATCAGCGGGTTCGGCAGGTTGATGTCGTCCGGGGTTTCCGGCTCGTTCAGCAGATCGGAGCCGTACCCTTCTCCCTTCAGCTGCGCCTTGCGCCGCTGGCGTTCAAGATACAGCAGACCGACCGCGATGATGAACAGCGAGCCGATCAGCCCCAGCCAGGGCGCGGCCCAGGCATTGGTGCCGAAGAAGCTGGTCGGGATGATGTTTTGGATCTGCGGCGTGCCGGGCAAGGCGTCCATGGTGAAGGAGAAGGCGCCGAGCGCCACGGTGGCCGGGATCAGCCGCTTGGGGATACCGCTCTGGCGGAACAGCTCGGCGGCAAACGGATAGACCGCGAACGCCACCACGAACAGCGACACCCCGCCGTAGGTCAGCAGCGCGCACACCAGCACGATCACCGGAATGGCGTGACGCCGGCCGAGAATGCGGATCGCCGCCGCGACGATCGAACGGGAGAAGCCGGACAGCTCGATCAGCTTGCCGAACACCGCCCCCAGCAGGAACACCGGGAAGTAGAGCTTCACGAAGCCGACCATCTTCTCCATAAACAGCCCGGTGAAGGTCGGCGCCACCGCGCCGGGATCGGTCAACAGCACCGCGCCCAGCGCGGCGATCGGGGCGAACAAAATCACGCTGTAGCCGCGGTAGGCGGCCAGCATCAGTAATCCCAGTGCTGCCAGGGCAATCAAAACGCTCATCGGTCACCTCAGTATCGTTGTTATTGTCAGGTACGGAGTGCGAAATTACGGTTTCAGCGCAAAGCGCAGCTGATGCGCCCGTCGCCGTTGAATGCGTTCCCTGCGTGCGTCATCCCAAAGATAAAATCCCCGGCCGCTGCGCTGGCCGGTATCGCCGCGCTGCAGCCGCTGTTCCACCAGCGCCATCATCTCGTCGCCGGTCGCCAGTTCCGGGAACAGGTGGCGGGCGATGTCCGCCACCGTCGGCAGCCCGGTCATGTCGGCGGCCTCCAGCGGGCCGACCATGGCGTAGCGCCGCCCCAGCGAGGCGCGCATCACCTGATCCACCACCTCGGCGCTGGCGATGCCGCTGTGGACGATGTGCAGCGCCTCGCGCAGCACCGCAAACTGCAGCCGGTTGCCGACAAACCCCGGCGCGGCGCGCTCCAGCAGCACCGCCTCCAGCGCCATCCCGCCGAGCAGCGCCTGCACCGCCGCCAGATGGCGCGGCTCGGTGGCGCGGCCGGGCACGATCTCCACCAGCGGGATCAGGTGCGGCGGGTGCCAGAAGTGGGCGATCAGCAGGCGCTGCGGGTGGGTCATGCGCGCCGCCAGCTCGTCCGGCGGCAGGCCGCTGGTGTTGCTGGCAATCACCGCGTCGTCGGCGATCAGCCCTTCCAACTGCTCATACAGCGCGTGCTTCAGCTCGAGCCGTTCCGGGATCGCCTCGATAAGCAGCCGGGCGGGCGCCACGTCATTCAGCTCACCGGTCACGCGCAGGCGCGCCAGCGCCGCGTCGCGCTCATCGTTATCAAACTGCCCGACGTCGCTCAGCTCGGCCAGAATGCCGCTCGCCACCGCCGGCGCCTCCACCCGGCGCTGCGGATCCGGGTCATACAGCAGCACCTCATGGCCGTGGCGAATAAAGTGGGTGGCGATGCCCACCCCCATCAATCCGGCGCCCAGTACCGCATAATCAGATGACTGCATCGTGCCCTCCTCGGTTGTTTACGGGCGCTCTACCGCCAGCGCCACGCCCTGCCCGCCGCCGATGCACAGCATCGCCAGCCCCTTGTTCACCCCGCGGCGCTGCATTTCGTACAGCAGCGACACCAAAATGCGACAGCCGGACGCGCCGATCGGATGCCCCAGCGCGATCGCTCCGCCGTTGACGTTGACCCGCTCCGCCTCCCAGCCCAGTTCTTTGCCCACCGCCAGCGCCTGCGCGGCAAAGGCTTCGTTAGCTTCGATCAGATCGACCTCCTCCAGCCGCCAGCCGGCTTTCTCCAGGCAGCGCCGCGCGGCCGGCGCCGGGCCGATGCCCATGATCGCCGGATCGACGCCCGACGAAGCGTAACCGGCGATGCGCGCCAGCACCGGCAAGCGCAGCGCGGCGGCTTTTTCCGCGCTCATCAGCAGCACCACGGCGGCGCCGTCGTTGAGCGACGAGGCGTTGCCGGCGGTCACCGTGCCCTCCTTGCGAAACGCCGGGCGCAGCCGCGCCAGCGCTTCCAGGCTGGTGTCGCGCGGCTGTTCGTCGTGCTTAACAAGCGACGCTTCGCCCTTCGGCTTCGGCACCGTCACCGGCGTGATCTCCTGCGCGAAACGCCCGGCCTGCTGCGCCGCCTGCGCCTTCTGCTGCGAGCGCAGCGCGAACCTGTCTTGTTCTTCTCTACTGATGGCGTATTTCTCCGCCAGGTTCTCGGCGGTGATGCCCATGTGGTAGTCGTTGAAGGCGTCCCACAGGCCATCGTGGATCACGCTGTCCACCATCTGCGCGTGACCGAGGCGCAAACCGGCGCGCGCACCGGCCATCAGGTAAGGCGACTGGCTCATGCTCTCCTGGCCGCCGGCAATCACCGCCTCGGCGTCGCCGCTGCGGATCGCCTGCACCGCCAGATGCACCGCCTTCAAACCAGAGCCGCACACCTTGTTGATGGTCAGCGCCGGCGTCGTCACGGGCAGCCCGGCATTCAGCGCGGTCTGGCGCGCCGGGTTCTGCCCGCAGCCAGCGGTCAGCACCTGGCCGAGGATCACTTCATCGATCTGCTGCGGCGCCACGCCGCTTTGCACCAGCAGCCCCTGCACCGCCACCGTGCCCAGTTCCACCGCCGTCAACGGCGCCAACGCGCCGTGAAAACTGCCGACCGGCGTGCGCGTTGCCGCCACGATCACCACTTCACGTTGTTGCACATTCACCTCCGTCTCAGAAACGCATTTCCGGCACTTGCTCCGGCACGATCAGCCGGCCGGCGGTTTTGGCGACAATCTCCGCCACGCTGACGCCCGGCGCGCGCTCGCGCAGCACGAAGGCGCCGTCTTCAATTTCCAGATAGGCCAGATCGGTCAATACTTTGCGGATGCAGTTGGCGCCGGTCAGCGGCAGCGTGCAGCGCGGCAGCAGCTTGGACTCGCCGCCCTTCGAGGCGTGGGTCATCACCACGATGATGTTCTCCGCCCCCGCCACCAGATCCATCGCACCGCCCATGCCCTTGACCATCTTGCCGGGGATCATCCACGAGGCGATGTTGCCCTCGACGTCCACTTCAAACGCCCCCAGCACGGTCAGATCGACATGGCCGCCACGGATCATGGCGAACGACTGCGCCGAATCGAAGATCGACGCGCCGAGGCGTGCGGTGACCGTCTGCTTGCCGGCATTGATCATGTCGGCGTCCAGCTGCTGCTCGGTCGGGAACTCGCCCATCCCCAGCAGGCCGTTTTCCGACTGCAGCATCACGTCCATGCCCGCCGGCACGTAGTTGGCCACCAGCGTCGGGATGCCGATGCCCAGGTTGACGTAGTAACCGTCCCGCAGCTCTTGCGCCACGCGCTGCGCCATTTGTTCACGGGTAAGCATGCGAATTCTCCTTATGCCCGCAGGGTGCGTTGTTCGATACGCTTCTCGAAGGTGCCCTGGATCAGCCGATCAACGTAGATGCCGGGGGTGTGGATCGCCGCCGGATCCAGCTCGCCCGGCGCGACGATCTCTTCCACTTCCACCACCGTGATACGCCCGGCGGTCGCCATCAGCGGATTGAAGTTCTGTGCGGTGTGGCGGTAGATGACGTTGCCGAAGTGATCGGCCTTCCAGCCTTTGATGATGGCGAAATCGCCGGTGATGGCGGTTTCCATGATGTAAGGGCGGCCGTTGAACTCGCGCACCTCTTTGCCTTCGGCGATCGGCGTGCCGTAACCGGTGGCGGTGAAGAACGCCGGGATACCGGCGCCGCCGGCGCGGATCTTCTCCGCCAGCGTGCCCTGCGGCGTGAGATCCACCTCCAGCTCGCCGCTGAGCGCCTGCTGCTCGAACAGCGCGTTTTCGCCGACGTAAGATCCCACCACCTTGCGGATCTGCTGGGTTTCCAGCAGCCGCCCGAGGCCGAACCCGTCGACGCCGCAGTTGTTGGAGACCACCGTCAACCCGCGCACGCCGCGCCGGCGGATCTCTTCGATCAGGTTTTCCGGGATGCCGCATAGGCCAAAGCCGCCCGCCAGCACCGTCATGTTGTCCGTCAGGCCTGCCAGCGCTTCCTGGTAGCTGCCGACGCGTTTGTCGAGCCCTGCCATATCGTTGCCCCTGCATGTTGCGGCGCAGGGCGAAATGCCCTGGCTTGCGTGAGGGCATCTTCAGGTCACAAAAATGATTTGTTAATTTTGTTTTTATGCCGCATTCATTTAGAATTTTTATTAATCAATCGTCAACCGACGATTAACAAAGAGTTAACGCCAGCCAAAATGAAAATGAGCATCAAACAGTTACGCGCGTTTTTAGCGGTAGCTCACACTCTGAACTTCGCCCAGGCCAGCGAGCGGCTGAATATTTCTCAGCCGGCGCTCAGCCTGGCGATCCGTGGGCTGGAAGACGCGCTGGGCGGGCCGCTGCTGCTACGCACCACCCGCCGGGTGACGCTGACGCCGGAGGGGGAAACCTTCTTCCCGATGGCGCGCCAGCTGCTGGCGGATTGGGATAACGCGGAAGAGGCAATGCGCCAGCGCTTCACCCTGCAGATGGGCAAGGTGGCGATCGCCGCCATGCCGTCGTTCGCCGGCAACCCGCTGCCGCCGATCCTCAAGGCGTTTCGCGATCGCTACGCCGGCATCAACGTGGCGGTGCACGACGTCATCAACGAGCAGGTATTTGAAATGATCCGCGAAGGGCGGGTGGAGATGGGCATCGCCTTCGAGCCGGAGCCGAGCGACACCCTGCACTTCACCCCGCTGTGCCGCGATCGCTTTCTGGCGGTGGTGCCGAAGGATTCGGCGCTGGCGCGCAAGGCGCAGGTGAGCTGGAAGGAGCTGCTGACGCTGGATTTCATCACCCTGCAGCGGCCATCGGCGGTGCGGCTGCTGCTGGAGCAGGAGCTGGCCCGCAGCGGGCGAACGCTGGAGGTGGCGTTTGAAAGCCACCAGTTGGTGACGGTCGGGCGCATGGTAGCCAACGGCCTCGGCGCCAGCGCGGTGCCGGCGCTGTGCGAGAAACAGATGGATGAGCTGGGGGCGGTCTGCGTGCCGCTGATCGGCCCGATCATCGAACGGCGCGTGGGCCTGATCCGCCTGGCGCAGCACCAACTCTCTTCCGCCGCGCAGGCGCTGGCGACGGTGATCGAACGGGAAATGGCGGGGAGTGGTGGGTAAAGCGGCACCAGCATTTTCAGATGATTCTCCGATCGAGAGCGTGAGCCAGAACCTGTTACCACCCTGTAGAAAATGTTAAGTTTCCTAAAAATAAGGAGGCTTTTCGACATGGAACAGAAGTCCAGCAACATCGCACCGGGCTATTGCATCGCCCAACAAGCAGGCCCGCTCGCCTTCCACGCCAACTACCTGTTCGGTGGCAAGCCATCCGAAGCGGCACGCTTTTTTATGCAGCTCAATGCCGATACGCCTCTGGTTCAACCGGGGCAAATGCTGATCGTCGCCGATCCGCGCAATCATCATCAATCTACGCAGATCGCCGCCCTGATGCAGGCCAAGAGCCGCACCAGCAAAGCGGTGAAAGCCGGTGACAGCGATTTCTCCACCTTCTTGCACCGCAATTACGCCGCTATCGCCGCCTTCACCAGCTATGGGGAAACGGTCGTCGGGCTGGCTTCGGATGCCGGAGAACGCTACTTCAGCCAGATCAAAAATATCCTGGTCGAGATTGAAAAAACCTACCAAAATCAGTTCCGCACGAGTGGCGCTTTGATTGGCACTCAGTTTCAGGTGGAACGAGCGCGGCTGTTCGGTACATTAAAACCGTTACTGAATCGCCTTACTCGTGCTCAACTCAATATGAAAGAGTATGCGCAAATCAAACACGCGCTGGGGCTCTCCAGTAAATCGCTGGTGCATGAATGGAGTACCGCTGGCGTCGGTGCCATCAAGGGCTATTCGAACTACGTCGACAGCGCCAGCCGTGCGGCCAAGTTTATGAAAGCCGGCGGCTGGATCGGCATCGGATTGAGCGGGCTGAATACCACCAACGACGTCTACAATGCCTGCACCACCGGCCGCGAACAGGAGTGCGCCAAGATCGCGGTGAAGGGATACAGTCATTTTGCGACAAGTACTGCCTTCGGTATCAAAGGCGGCGAATTAGGTGCCGCTGGGGGAATGTTACTATGCGGAGTTGTATTAGGCGTCGCCACTGGTGGCGTTGGGTCGTTAGCATGTGGCATAGCGGGTGCGGCTGCTGGTGGGGCCGCCGGTGGTTGGCTCGGTGGTTCTTTATCTGATACGGCTACAGGTTTTATTTTTGGTGACTGACTCATGAAAACAGCATCACTTATTGCAGCCGTGCTGCTCTTACTTTGTTGGCTTGTTCAATATATTTACTCTCGTCGCTATAAACGTGAGTTCGATGTTTTTTATCAACGCTATACCCAACAGGGCCACTTTGTCCCTGCTCACGTCGCGATTGCCGATGGCCTTGGCTCTTTAGGTACTTCCATTAAAGCCCAATGGTTCAGATGGATCCTTTGCGGCAAGAAAATCAAGGTGAAGAAAAACCAATATCTTTCCGCCAAGACCTATGAATTTGTTCGTCTTTCATCATCTGAACGCTTGCAGACCTGGATGAAAAACAACGGCACGCTTTTGGCGCTGGAAGGCGTGCTCTTCATCATGGCATTGATCTTTATGATAATAGCGAGAATGTCGTGATTCAGGCTACTCAATGAAAACCCTTGTCATATTATGCTTAACGCTGCTGGTTTTAAGCGCCTTCATCCAGTTCATTGGCTACCGGCGCCATAAAAAAGAGTTTGACGCGTTCTATCAGCGTTACGCCGGCAGCGGACATTTTATTCCGCCCTACGTCGCCTTTGCCGACGGACTCGGCATGCTAGGAATCTCATTAAAGGCACAGTGGTTTCTTTGGATCCTGAAGAGGAAAAAAATCAAGATTAGGGATCAGGTTTGGCTCGATGCGAAAACCTACGACTTCATGCAAAAAACCACCTCTCTTGAGCTACAGAAGTGGCTGGTGATGGATTTTATACTTTTGCTCGTAGAGGCCGTTATTATCGCCGTGGGTTGTATTTTTATTTACCTCATCAAGCATCAAGGTTGAGCAGACGCGTTGCTCCCCTCCACCGCCTGCACCGCCGCCTTCTGCGTGGCGCGCTGATATAAGCACAGCTCCCTGCCCGGCTTGTTTTTCATAAACGGCTGCGGGTAGCGCCCGCCGATAAACAGCGCCGAATAGCCGACGTCATCACCGTAGTGAACGATCGCCCCTTCTACCCTGGCGTTTTTTAGCCCGCTGGCTTTCAGGCAGGCGGCGCGCATCGCCCTTTCGCTCTCGGCCCACGCCTGTGGGGAAGACGCGGTGGCGTTGAACGCGGCCAGCGCGGCGATAAGCAGCCCTATTCTCTTCATCGTTATCTCTCCTTCAACGGCCCGTCTCGCCAGTATAGACCGTGCCGGCGCGGCCAACCCGCCAACGCCGCCGTACTCTTTACGGCATTTTTATTCCGCGCCCCGTTAACGTTACGGCGTTTTTACAGACAGTTTTTGCCGCCGCAGATACCCTTCTCACATCGCCGCTATGGCCTTACAAGAGAGTTGTCCCATGCGTTTATCCCTGCCTCTGGCCGTGATCGGTCGCCGTTCTGGAGCGCGCCATGCATTCTAATATCATCGGCTTCAATCCGCTGTTGGCGGAGCTGCCCGCTTCGCCAACGCGCGCCTTCCACAAAGAGCTGGAACACTACCTGCAGCGCTATCCGCAGACCGAACAGCTGGATATTTATCTGCACGATCTGAACGGCCAGCTGCGCGGCAAGCGACTGCCGATCGCCGAAGCCTTTGGGCTGGAGAAAGGCTGCTACTTTCCGCTGTCGATCTACGCCCTGGATCTGCACGGCCGAGTGATTGAAGAAAGCGGGCTGGGGCAACGGGCGGGCGAGCCGGACCGCTTGTGCCTGCCGGTGCCCGGCACGCTGCGCCCCTGCGCGCGCGATCCCGAACGCCACGCCCAGCTGCTGCTGACGATGCAAAACGCCGACGGCGGCGCCTGCGAGCTGGAGCCGCGCGTGGTGCTGCAACGGGTGCTGAAGCGCCTGCACGAGCGTAACTGCTTCCCGGTGGTGGCGGCCGAACTGGAGTTCTACCTGCAGGATCCGCAGCACCCCGCCGAGGCGGAAACCTGCCCAACGCAGAGCTTCGCGGTGGATGCGCCCGAGCGCCACCATGCGCTGCTGAGCGACATCGAACGGCACGCCCGCCTGCAAAACCTGCCGTTGACCGGCGTGGTGGCCGAAGCCGCCTCCGGCCAGTACGAGCTGAATCTGCATCACAGCCGGCGCGTGCTGGAAGCCTGCGACCAGATCATGGCGCTGAAACGCCTGACGCGGCAGATTGCCGAGCAACATCACCAGCACGCCTGCTTTATGGCCAAGCCCTGCGCCCACGCCGCCGGCAGCGGGCTGCATTTCCACATCAGTTTGCAGGACGAGCACGGCGAGAACCTGCTGACCGGCGCGCCGGGCGAACTGAGCGACAACATGCAGCAGGCGATGGCGGGCATGCTGGCGCTG
>Ga0157361_1000100_pt1 | contig 47539 bp, 37 predicted proteins | sample AttlaeALBM2_FD_111481 | JGI IMG/M metagenome (GOLD analysis project Ga0157361, IMG submission 111481) | Fungus gardens microbial communities from leaf cutter ant in Ribeirão Preto, State of São Paulo, Brazil - Atta laevigata ALBM2 | ecosystem: Host-associated > Fungi > Mycelium > Unclassified ...
ATTCTTGCTGCACGCACGCTGACTTTTTAGAATTGATTCGTTATATGCAGCGCCGCATTATTCAGCAGCCAGCACACGTCTGCGCAGCTGGATAAAGCGCTCATCAACCGCATCGACGCTAAGCAGGTTCACATTTCTGTCAGGTGCTTCCAGAGTTTCATGCGGGACGCCCCATGGGCCCCAAAACCACGCGTCGCTGTTGCCAAACATCGCCACCACCGGCACGCCGACGCCCGCTGCAATGTGTAAGGCTCCGCCGTCGCTGGTCAATATCTGATCGCATAGCGTCATGGCAGCCATTAACTCGCGCAGATTGTTTGTCGCCACCGGAGTAATGGAGATATCCTTACAGGCGCTCATTATCCGTTGCGCTTTTTCATCGTCACCCGGATGCTCTTTATTATCAGCAGAACCGGGTGACCAGAACAGAAGGAAGTGGCACTTTTCGCGCTGGCTTATTCTGTGTGCCAGTTCGACAAACTTTTCCGCCTGCCACTGTTGCAGCGGTTTCCTGGCGCTAATCTGTAATCCGTACACCGGGATATTCTGAGGAGCAGCTATTTTTTGCGCTATCGAGGTTAACTCATCCTCTGAAACATACAGCTCCAGCGGGCCGGGTTTACTGTAGGCGCCCAGTGGTTTAGCCAGGTCGGCAAGCAGTTCGACAATATGACGTTTATCCTGCGTTTTCGCTATTGCGTCTGTTATTGAACCCGAAGCGTCGTTACCGAAGGCAATAGTACGTTTCGCGCCCGATATTTTCGCCCAGTGCAGTTGCCGTTTGGTAAAACCTTCGCGTGCAATGATCGCCACGTCGTAACGGGCAAAACGTATATCAATATAGGTCTTGATGCGACGTATGATAACACTCAGCGCTGATTGTCCATGTTTACGGTGGTGCAGTTTACTGTAAATATGAATGCGACCAATGTGCGGGTTGTTTTCTAAAACAGATTGATTATAGGTGTTAACCAGTACATCGATTTTGACATTGAATTTCTCTGCCAGTGAAGCTATTAATGGTGTGGTTAAAATCAGATCGCCAATATTATCGCGACGAATGATCAGTATCTTCATGGCTCTTCCTTTCGTTTCCTTGCGTATGAAATCGCCGGGAGTTTCGTGCTGCTGAGGGTTGCAAATGCAGGCGACTATAGCCGCCGACCTCATTCATGGTCAACCAGCGGTTGCTAAAGCCTAAGCGTGCTACAGCTTGTTCGGAGACAGGCAAAGACCTGAGAAGTTAGCCCTTGCACAGAGTTTTTACTGTTTTTTTATTATAAATCAATAAATAAGCTTCATGTAACGACATCAGATAATCATTCATCAGGCATCGCTGATGATGCGCTGTATAGTAGCCAGGCAGCGCCTCTGTACGGCGGCGAACCAGATAACCTATCTGATAGAGTTAAAAATACTCACGTCTTTTGAAGATTTATTAAGCGTTCGATGCAGCATACAGCCAAAAACGGGGTTTCAATCAACGTTGTCCACTTCATATTTTCCCTTCCGTTACTGCAATGCCCTCACGGAAATTTTATATTTCAAACACAATATGTGTCAGTCAGGAAAATGAAAAGATTTCGTTTGGGGTTTGCCATTTTTTACAGATATTCCCGCAGAGTGCCGTTGTTAAAATACTAATAGTCAAAAAATTGCAAAGATTATAACAATAACATGTTTTACGAAATATATTCCGCCGCTCCACACTGGTCGCCATATTCATTACGACAAGGATAAGGCGCATGTCATACCGACTCAGTTTGCTGGATAAATCGCCGATTAGCAGCGGAGAGAGCGCCAGCCATGCGCTGCATCGTACCCTGAAGCTGGCACAACTGGCAGAAGCCTGGGGTTACCACCGCTTCTGGCTGGCAGAGCACCACAACACTGAACAGCTGGCGAGCCCGTCACCCGAGTTACTCATCGCATGGATCATCGGCCAGACGCATCACATCCGCGTCGGTTCCGGCGGCGTAATGCTGCAACACTACAGCCCCTATAAAGTCGCCGAAAACTTCAATCTGCTGGCCGCGCTGGCGCCGGGACGCATCGATCTTGGCGTTGGTAAAGCTCCCGGCGGTTTGCCGCTCTCAACGCGTGCGCTCCAGCTGGGCGTACATCAGGCAGAGAAAGGGAGCTTTGCAGAGCAGTTGGCGCTGCTTGATAGCTGGCTGAATGTGCCGCCGGTCGGTAATGAAGAGATCCTGCGTGCTACGCCGCTGCCACCGCGTCCGGCACAACGCTTTCTGCTGGGCGCCAGCGAAGAGAGTGCCCGTCTGGCGGCGGAGGCAGGCTGGCAGCTGGTGTTTGCCGCACATCACAACGGCGATCCGCAGCTCATGCAGCAGGTACTGCATCGTTATCACGCGCTCAGTAACGGCCAGCGGGCGCTGGTGGCGGTTCAGGTGGTGGTGGCCGACTCGCCAGCCGCCGCCGATCTGCTGGTCGATACGCTGCGCATTTATCACGTACGTGTCGCAGGCGGACAAAGCGTAAACGTCGGCAGCGTCGAGCAGGCGGAGCGCTATGTGCGCCAGGGTGGCTATACCGATTACGTTATTGAGCCGCGCACACCTTCGCTGCTGAAGGGAACTGCAGCACAGGTACATGCTCAGCTTGAGACGCTGCACCAGCGCTTCGGCATTGAAGAGTTTGTGATTGATACCCCGATAGCGGAAGAGCAGGCGCGGCTGGCATCGCTTGAACTGCTGGCTACGCATCGGCTGGTCACAGCCTGAGTGGCGGAGGCATCCATGACGCAAGTCAACGAACAACAGCTGATAGCGTGGCGGCGTGAACTCCACAGCTGGCCTGAGCTCTCTGGTCATGAAGTGGAAACCACTGCGCGGCTGCGTCGCTGGCTGCAGCAGGCGGGCCTGCGCGTGCCGGACTATCCGCTGGAAACCGGCCTGGTCGCTGAGGTAGGGCAAGGTGAAGCGCTGATTGCGCTGCGTGCCGATATTGATGCGCTGCCGATCCATGAGGCTACCGGGCTGGCCTGGCGTTCGCGTAACAGTGGCGTCATGCACGCCTGCGGTCACGATGTGCACAGCGCCGTCATGCTGGGTGCGGCACTGCAGCTGAAAGCTGTCGAGGATCGGCTGGCTGGCCGCGTGCGGATTCTGTTTCAGCCAGCGGAAGAGAACGCCACCGGCGCGCGCGCACTGATTGCGGCGGGCGTGCTGGAGGGGGTACAGGCCATCTTCGGTATGCACAACGAACCGGGTCTGCCTACCGGCACCTTTGCTACGCGCGCCGGGGCTTTTTACGCCAACGCAGACAAATTTATCGTGCGTGTAGAGCGCGCGACATCGGGAACAGACGCCATTCTGGTTGCCAGCCAGATCATTCAGGCACTGCAATCGCTCACCACGCGCAGCTTCAATACGCTCGATAGCCTGGTGTTGAGCGTGACGCGTATTGAGGCACAGAGAGATAATCCAGCCGATCCGGGCGAAGCCGGATTTGGCGGTACGGTGCGTACGCATGACAAGCAGGTGCGCGCCCGACTGGAGCAGCGTGCGCGCCAGCTGGTAGAGAGTATCGCCGCAGCCAGCGGGGCTCGCGCCACCTTCAGCTGGCATGCCGGCCCACCGGTGCTGGAGAACGATCCGCACTGGGCGCAGTTCGCCAGCCGCGTAGCGCAGCAGGTGGGCTATCAGGTGCAAACTGCGGAGCTGCATCCTGGCGGCGAAGATTTTGCTTTCTATCTGCAACAGATTCCCGGTGCCTTTGTCAGCATTGGCAGCGCCAGCGCGTATGGCCTGCACCACGGCGGCTTCAATCCGGATGAGGCGTTGATCGCGCCCGCGGCGCACTATTTTAGTCAGCTTGCGCACCAGGCTCTGCAGCAGCTCAGCGCGCGATGTCGCGACACCACTCTGAATTAATCCAACCCCGATTTCCTTTCAGCGCTGTACGGCGACCACTCTGTCGCCGTCAGGCTGAGCCATAGCCTAAGAGAGACCATTATGAGTGCAAGACAACTGCGACTGGGCACCATCTTACACGGCGCCTCCGGCAACATGTCCGCGTGGCGTCATCCGGCGGCGCAGGCGAATGCCAGCATCAGTTTTGATTACGCCCGCCGCATTGCGCAAAAAGCGGAGGCCGGCAAACTGGATTTCCTGTTTGTTGCCGATGGCCTGTTCATTAATGAGAAATCGATCCCACATTTTCTCAACCGTTTTGAGCCGTTAACGCTGCTGTCAGCGCTGGCGGGCGTGACAGAACATCTGGGGCTGGTTGGCACCGTGTCAACCTCCTACAGCGAACCGTTCACCGTTGCGCGCCAGTTCGCCAGCCTTGATCACCTGAGCGGTGGTCGCGCAGGCTGGAATGTGGTGACCTCGCCGCTGGAGGGCTCCGCGAAGAACTTTTCACGTCAGCAGCACCCGGAGCACGCGCTGCGCTATCGCATCGCCGATGAGTATCTACAGGTGGTGAAAGGGTTATGGGATTCATGGGAGGAAGGCGCGTTCCTCCGTGATAAGCACAGCGGCCAGTTCTTTGATGCCGGCAAACTGCATACGCTTAATCACCACGGGGACTTCTTCCAGGTACAGGGGCCGCTCAACATTGAGCGTACGCCTCAGGGGCGCCCCATCGTCTTTCAGGCCGGAGCCTCGCAAGATGGACGCAGGCTGGCAGCCCGGCACGCAGATGCCATTTTCACTCACCAGCCCACGCGCGAAGAGGCGCAAGCCTTTTATCAGGATGTGAAAAAACAGCTGGTGGCCAACGGCCGTGAGCCTGGCGATCTGCACATCTTCCAGGGCGTTAGCGTGATTGTCGGGGATGATGCGCAGGATGTTGAGCAGCAATACCAGACCACGGCTGCGCTGGTGTCAATCAGCGATGCGCTCAACTACCTTGGCCGCTTCTTTGATCACCACGACTTCACGCAGTATCCGCTGGATGAACCCTTCCCCGATATCGGCGATATCGGTCAAAACAGTTTTCGCAGCACCACCGATGAGATCAAACGTAAAGCCCGCGAGCAGGGGCATACCCTGCGTCAGGCCGCCCTGGAAGCCGCAACGCCGCGGCCGCTGTTCCACGGCACGCCAGAGCAGGTTGCGGATGGTTTGCAGCTGTGGTTTGAGAGCGAAGCGACCGATGGCTTCATTATTCAGGGCGGCACGCCAGATACCTTCGAGCGCTTTGTGGATCGCGTGATACCGATCCTGCAGGCGCGCGGCCTGTCGCGTACGGCTTATCCCGGAACAACGCTGCGTGCCAGCTTTGGCCTGAAAGATCCGCTTAATCACTTCACACAACAATAAGAAACGAGATAACGCTATGCAGAAAAAATCCTTTATTGCGCTGATGTTGCTGGGACTGAGCAGTGCGGCAATCGCTGATGATGTGGCCGTCAATGGCCAGCAGGTGAGTCTGGAGGCGAACAAAGTTCCCATCAATACGCCAAAAAATGATGCGGCGGTTGCGCAGATTCCGCCGGGTCACCGGTTTGCCGTTCCGGGATCATTCACGGTTGCCGTGGCCGCGCAGAACTCACCGCCGCTGACGGTGTTCAGTGATGACAATAAGACCCTGCTGGGCAGCGAGGTGGACATCGCTCGCCTGGTTGCTGATAGCCTCGGCCTGAAACTGAATGTGGTACCGACCTCCTGGGAGGACTGGCCGCTGGGCGTGGCCTCAGGCAAATACGATGCGGCGATCACCAATGTAACGGTCACGAAGGAGCGTAAAACGCGTTTTGATTTTGCTACTTATCGCAAGGACTCTCTCGGCTTTTATGTCAAAACCAGTAGCCCGATTACGTCGCTGAATAAGGCTGCGGATATTGCCGGTCTGCGTATCATCGTCGGCTCGGGCACTAATCAGGAGGCCATTCTGCTGGCGTGGGACAAAGAGAATCAGGCCAAAGGATTAAAGCCATTCACGCCGGTTTATACCAAAGATGATGCCGCGCAAACGCTGGCGCTGCAGGCCGGGCGCGCCGATGCCTACTTTGGGCCTAACGTCATTGGTGCCTGGAAAGCTGCGCTGACCAAACAGACGCGGCTGGTGGGCAGCGTGGATGGCGGCTGGCCGCGCGCCGCTCACATCGCCGTGACGGTGAAAAAGGATAACGGGCTGGTGCAACCGATCAATACCGCGCTGAATGGCGTCATGCAGAACGGCGCTTACGACAAGGTACTGAACCGCTGGGGTGAAGGCGTAGAGCGTCTGGCGCACTCAGAGATTAACCCGGCTGGTCTGGGCGATTAAGGAGAGAGCATGAATCAGCAATTTTTCCGTGAAGTGTCACCCGAAGCCCCGGAGCTGGCGCCGATTCTGCAGGGACTTTTTGGCGAATACGCCAGCCGCTACGGTGATTTTTTTAAAAAGCACAACGAGGCTGAACTGACCGAGTGGTATCTGCCGCCGCAGGGGCTGTTTATTGTGCTGGAGCGCGACGGTGAGATCATCGCCATGGGCGCCTATAAACCCTATGACGCGGTGACAGCGGAGCTGAAGCGCATCTGGACGCGCAGCGATCTGCGCCGTCAGGGGCTGGCGCTGCTGATTTTGCAGGAGCTGGAGCGGCGTGCGCTGCGCGCCGGTTATCAGCGCGTATACCTGACCACCGGCTTCCGCCAGCCGGAAGCGGTGCGGCTCTATATCGGTCACGGTTATCAACCGCAGTTCGAACTGCGGGACGACATGGAGATTTATGGCCAGCCACCGCACGATGGGCGGCTGCGCTTTCTTAAAGTCATTGATGTGCATAGCGAAGCGCAGGCCAGCTAAGGAGCACCACCATGAGTAATGAACATCGTCTGAGTGTGGTACCGGCCCGCTATCCGGCGCGCACCGTCGGGGCCATCGTCGCACTGTTTATTCTGGCCGCCGTGATTGATTCCGTGGCCTTCAATCCTCGCTGGGAGTGGGGCGTGTTTGCGCGCTGGTTCTTTGACCCGGTGATTTTGCATGGACTGGGTCAAACGCTGCTGCTCACGCTGGCGGGCACGGTGCTTAGCCTGATCTTTGGCGGCCTGCTGGCGCTGGCGCGGCTCTCATCATCGTGGCTGTTAAGCACGCTGGCATTCGGCTATATCTGGCTGTTTCGCTCGCTGCCGCTGATTGTGGTGCTGATCATTCTGTATAACTTCTCCTATCTCTACGACACGCTCTCTTTCGGGGTGCCCTTTACTGCGCTGTCATGGGGGCACTTCCAGACCATCAATGTGCTGGGACAGTTCCCGGCGGCGGTGATTGGTTTGACGCTGGTGCAGAGCGCCTACAGCGCGGAGATTATTCGTGGCGGATTTTTGGGTGTCGATCACGGTCAATTTGAGGCGGCATCAGCACTTGGTCTCTCCTCTTCACGTCGTACCTTCCGTATCATTCTGCCGCAGGCGCTGCGCGCGATTATGCCTACCACCTTTAATGAAATCATCAGCCTCGCGAAAGGCACCTCAATGGTGTATGTGCTGGCGATGCCGGAGCTGTTTTACACCATTCAGATGATCTACAACCGCACTCAGCAGGTGATTCCGCTGCTGATGGTCGGTGCTGCCTGGTATCTGATCATTACGACCGTACTGTCGCTGTTACAACACAGCGTTGAGCGCTGGCTGGCGCGCAGCGTCACCCGTGAACCGCAACCGTCGCGCTGGCGTCAGTGGCGCAATCGTACTGCTAACGAGGAGCTTTCCCATGTCCGAAGCCATTGATTACCGCAATCTGCATACCACGGGCGCCATCACCATTACCGGCGTCAGCAAATCGTTCGGCAAGCATAAAGCGCTGGATAACGTGTCACTGGCGCTGGCGCCGGGGTCGGTGACCGTGATCCTCGGCCCGTCGGGTTCGGGCAAATCAACCCTGCTGCGCACCATCAACCATCTGGAGCGCGTGGACGAGGGATTTATTCAGATCGACGGTGAGTACATCGGCTACCAGCGGCGCGGTGACAAGCTCTATGAGCTGAAAGAGCGGGCGATTTTGCGCCAGCGTATTAACGTTGGCTATGTGTTCCAGAACTTCAATCTGTTTCCCCATCTGACCGTGCTGGAGAACCTGATCGAAGCGCCGGTAGCCCATCGTCAGCTGACGCGTCGCGCAGCGATTGATCGCGCCGGAGAGTTGCTGGATGTTGTGGGCCTGCGGCATAAAGCCGATGCGTGGCCGCGCCACCTCTCTGGCGGTCAGCAGCAGCGAATTGCCATTGCCCGTGCGCTGATGCTCAACCCGCGCGTCATGCTGTTTGATGAGCCAACATCCGCCCTCGATCCTGAGCTGGTCGGTGAAGTGCTTGATGTCATCAAAAAGCTGGCGCGATCCGGTACCACGCTGGTCGTCGTCACGCATGAAGTTGGCTTCGCGCGGGAAGTCGCTGATAACGTGGTGTTTATGGTGGATGGCCGTATTGTTGAGCAGGGCAGCGGCAGTCAGGTTCTCAACCAGCCGCGCCATGAGCGCACAAAACGCTTTCTGGCGCGGGTACTGTAATGAAACAGATAGTGATAGCCGCGCTGGTAGCAGGCCTCATGACGGCTGCGTCATCCTCTGCCGCGCCGCTGAACGCAAAAGATAACGAAACGCCTATCCATATTGCGGTCAATCCGCAGGCCGTGGCGAAAATCCCCCCCGGTTTTCATTTCGTTAATCCGGGCTATTTAACGGTGGCCACCACGGCCAGTAACTCTCCGCCCATTGGGCTATGGGCTTCAGACAATAAAACCCTAATTGGCAGCGATCCGGATATCGCGCGTTTGCTGGCAGAGAGCCTGGGGTTAAAACTGAAGCTGGTGCCGGCGGCCTGGGAGGACTGGCCGCTGGGCATTACGGCCGGGCGCTATGATGTGGCGATGTTTAATATCGCGGTGACTGAAGAGCGCAAAAAGAGGTTCGATTTCGCGACATACCGGGCCGATAACCATGCTTTTGCGGTAAAAGCGGACAGTGCTGTCAACGTCATACAAGGACGGGAAGATGTGGCGGGCAAACGCATCATTGTTGGCTCCGGTACTAATCAGGAGAAGATTTTGCTGAGCTGGGATGAGAAAAACCGTGCGCAGGGCCTGGCACCGGTGCAGCCGATCTACCTTAATGATGACGCTTCTGCCACGCTGGCGCTCCTTTCCGGGCGCGCCGATGCCACCTTTGGCCCGCAGGCGACGGCGGCCTGGAAAGTGGCCTCACGCGGGCAGACTAAAATCGTGGGTCACGGTCCGTTTCGGGCATGGGTGGCGGTGACCACCAAAAAAGGCAATGGGTTAGATGTCGCATTACAGCAGGCGATCAACGGCGCGATTATCAGCGGACAATACAGGCAGGTGTTAAGCCGCTGGGGCGAGCAGGAGGAGGCGGTTGAAACGTCGCAGATAAATCCACCGGGGATCGTTTATCAATAATGTAGAGTGGAAAACGGCCTGCAATGAACGTTATTGCAGGCATTTTATAAAGGGTATTCTGATCCCGTTGAATACAGCCTGCGCACACTCTTATGCCGCCCCGGCAGACTTTTTTATCCACACGGCCGCCTCGGACGCGGGCAGCGGACGCGCAAAGTGATAGCCCTGAAACAGATGACACCCTTTACTGCGTAAATGCTCGAAGCACTCTTCACTCTCAACGCCTTCAGCCAGCACGTTCAGGCCCATGTCACGTGATAGCTCAATGGTTTTATGCACAATGATTGCCGCAGCGTCGTTTTCGAAAATATGCATGATCAGCGACTTATCAATTTTGATGTCATCAATGGCAAAATCGCTTAGCGATTTCAGTGATGAGTAGCCCACACCAAAGTCATCGATAGCCCATTTCACGCCCAGCTGGCTGAAGTGTTGAATAACGCGACTGATGCGTGGCTGATCGTAGATAAAGGTTGTCTCGGTGATCTCAAATTTAAGACGCTCCGGCCGAATTTTATAGTGTGATAACGTCAGCAGCGTCTCCTGTGTAAAATCGCGGTGCATCAGTTGCAGCGGGCTAATATTAATCGAGAACACCAGATGCTGAATGGGATATTCCCGATCCCACTCATCCATCTGCTGCAGAGTACGTGCCAATACCCACTTGCCAATATCGATAATTAGCCCACTTTTCTCTGCGACCGGGATAAAAACTTCCGGGGAGATAAAGCCTTTTACCGGGTGTTTCCAGCGCAATAGTGCTTCAAAGCCAATCAGCTTTTTTTCACTGTCAACCTGGGGCTGGTAGTAGAGTTCCAGCTGCTGGCGTGCGATGGCATCAGAGAGCTCGCGCTTGATCAAATCCGTTTCTGAGTAGTTACCGCTACAGGTAAATACTGTCATTAATAATGCCGTGATCGGCACGATACAGTTTACCAGGTAGAAACCGGACTCCTGGGGAACATTAAGTACAAAGCTGCCGTTTTGCCAGATCAGGCCGGTACTCACAAAAAAAAGATACGTAATAAGGCAAATGAGCGGGAATATTTTACTCAGGTAGGGTGACTGCAGACGCAGTACCAGCGCAGCACCTGCGGTTAACGCTATCAGGTAGTTATATTCTGAATGTTTCCCGGCCACATGGTGATTATCCAGCAGAAATAACAGAATAAGCGTTGCTAACAGTGCATGCGTAATAATATACAGGTTACGTTTCAACCCGTTACAGAAGGCGGCAGCACCGATATAAATGCCCGCCAGTGAGCTGAAAACGTACAGGGCGGCAATAGCAGGATTATCGCGGCTGAAATTAAACAGGGCCATATACACCCCTGCCACTATGCTGGAGACGCCGGCAATCAGCAGTGTCAGGCGTAATTTCTTTTCCGGGCTATCACCGCGTAGCGTGAAAGGCAGGTTTCTCAGGCGTGTGTACCCTAAAATGAACCAGGTCATCATCGGTTGTTTCCGGTTTTATTGTCATAATTATTTAATTTTGCAAAGCGTAATTTTACGTTTAAGCGAGACCGCTGTCACAATGGTTTTCATCAAATTTACACTTGCGCAGCTCGTTTTTTAATTTGATTTAAACGCAAAGAATGGTCGGTATTAAATATTTATGGCGCTATATTAAATACAGAGCAGCAATCTCTTCTTAGCGGGTGCTTTCCCCCCGGTTACCTGATTACCAGGATTGTGCCTGGCTACGGGTTGCCGCACAGGCTAGAATGCCCTGCAGATGTACCGTCTCAGCATGACATAACTTCAGCCGGACAACCAACCGGATACGCATAATCTGATCCTTTACACTACTTTCAACTTACTGATTGCAATGAAAATTAGATTCCTGTCTGCAAATGAGCTTAAGCTTGCCGAGGTACGTACTATCCTCGAGCCGGTTGGTGTTGATGTGATCCCTATCGCACGCCGCATTGAAGAGATCCAGACTGAAAACGAGGTCGAACTGGTGCGTGACAAGCTGACCAAAGCATTCTCTATCATTGGTCGCCCGCTGTTTGTGGAACACACCGGACTCTATCTGGATGGCCTGAACGGTTTACCGGCTGGCCTGACGCGCATCTTCTGGAGCCGCCTCAATGCGGAGCGTTTTACCCGGCTGGTGCGCGGGCTGGACAGTGCGCAGGTGACGGCAAAAACCGTTCTGGGCTACTGCGACGGGCGTAAAATGTATCAGTTTGAGGGTGAACTGCGCGGCACCATTGCGCCTGAGCCGGCGGGGCCGCGTGAATTTCAGTGGGATTGCGTATTTATCCCGGAGGGGCATACGCAGACTTTCGCTGAGATGGGCGAACTAAAAAATGAGATATCCATGCGGCGTCTGGCACTGGATCGCTTCGCAACCTTTTTGAAAACTTCACGGGGACTGGCATGAAACCGGAACTCAAACGCGCCTATGACGCCGGAAAGCTGATTCTGTTTGCCGGTGCCGGTATTTCGCGCAATCTTGGCCTGCCGGAGTGGCACGAACTGATTGCCCATCTCGCCAATGAGCTGGGCTACGATCCGAAGATCTTCAACACTTACGGCACGCATCTTTCGCTGGCTGAATACTATAAGCAGCGCAAAGGGTCGCTGGGCCCGCTACGCAGCTGGATGGATCGCGAATGGCATCGCCCTGATATTGATGTGCGCAGCTCGGAAATTCATACCATGATCACCCAGGGCAACTTTGCCCGCATCTACACCACCAACTATGACCGCTGGCTGGAGATGGCGCACGAAGCGCACAACGTGCCGTACAGCAAAGTGGCGAATGCGGCCGATCTGGTATCGCTAACCGAAGATAAGCGCCACATCATTAAACTTCACGGCGATTTTGACGACGATACTTCGATTGTGCTCGATGAGAGCAGCTACTTTGAGCGCCTCTATTTCGACTCACCGCTGGATATCAAGCTGACGCACGATGTGATGGGCAACTCAGTGCTTTTTGTCGGTTATAGCATCAGTGATTTCAACATCCGCCTGCTCTTTTATCGTCTGACAAAAATGTGGGGCCGCACCGGCCTGGCAACCGCGCGTCCAAAATCCTATCTCTTCACCAATCGCAATAATCCGGTGGCGAAGGAGGTTCTGGGGCAGTGGGGCATAGAGATGATCGTGTCGGAAGAGGATGATCCGCGCAAAGCGCTGGCGACCTTCCTGGAGGAGTTGCTGGCTTAATAAGCACCCCCTTGCTGAACGGTTTTAATCGGATTATACTGTATATAAATACAGTTAACGAGGTGCATCATGGCAGTCGAAACCAAATTTGTTGTGGTCAGAAAGGGTGAAGAGAAGATGACGTTTGCCAATAAAAAAGACGCGGATGCCTGGGATAAAATGCTCGATATGGCAGATGCGTTTACCGATTGGCTGCAACAGCATCAGCCGGAAATGGGTGAAGCGCAGGCTGAAGCGCTGGGCCTGCTGCTCGCGGAGCAGAAAGATGCGGTGCAGCATATTCTGCGTACCAGCAAGCTGCCTGATGCGGTGAAAGAGTCCGCTGATGCGCCTGCTGCCACTGATGAAACCGCCGCTGCGCCAGAGAAGAAAGTACGCGCGGTGAAAGCGGCCTGATGCTGTCACTCTGCAACGCCGTCCTCGCTGACGGCGTTGTGCTCTCTGCACTCAGTGTTTGATCCGATAGCGTGTGCTGCGCCCTCCGCCCGGCAGTTTCTCCAGACATCCTTTCTCTACCAACTCCGCCAAATGGCGTGTAGCGGTGGCTTTACTCACTTTCGCCACTTTCTGATACTGGCTGGCGCTGATGCCCTCGCTAAATCCCTGTTCTCCGCCGTCGAGCAGGCGATTCAGTACGCGTGTCTGCTCTGCATTAAGCGCAGCAGCGTTATGTATTAACCAGAAGCGCGCTTTATTCTGCATGCGGGTCACGCTAGCCAGCGCCTGCGCAAGGCTATCGTTCAGTACATCGAGAAACCATAACAGCCATGGCGTAACATCCAACCCTCCACGCTGCGTCTCCTGCAGGATGCGATAGTAATCGGCGCGCCGGTTCAGGATCGAAGCGGACATCGCATACAGTCGAATGCTTTGGCTATCCGCCTGCGCCAGGGCTAAATCGGTCAGCGCACGCGTAATGCGCCCATTGCCGTCATCAAACGGGTGCAGCGTAACAAACCACAAATGGCAGATCGCCGCCCGCAGCAGCGGATCAAGCATTACATCATCCCGGCTGCGGTTGAACCAGGCGATAAAGTCGTCCAGCTGTTTCTCCAGGCCGCGGCGTGGCGGTGCCTCAAAGTGCACAACGGGCCGGTCAAGGCGGCCTGATACCACCTGCATCGGCTCCTCACCGCGCAAGGTACCGACATTCAGGCGTTTGATGGTCCATTCGCTGGCCGGAAATAACCACTGATGCCACTGGCACAAGCGATCCAGCGTAAGCGGCTCTTCGCGTTGCGTGATGGCTTCCATCATGATGGTGGCGAGGCCTTCCGAGCGAGCAGATACCGGATAGGGCTGTTCAAGTGATACTCCCAGTCGTCGTGCAGGCGAAGAGCGCACGGACTGCGCATTTATGCGTTCGTCTTCAATGGCGGAGGAGGAGAGAATATTCGTCAGTAACGTATCCAGCGTTTGCGCTTCACTGTTTTCCGCCACGCTGGCCCGCCCGAGTAGCATGCCGCGCTTCTGCTGTAGCTGACGTAAACGTGGCAGAAGCTGTGTCTCTTGCCAGCTGAACTGCGGCCACGCCTGCTGTTGCCAAATCCACATATTTATCACCCTCTCTCACGTTCCATGAGCCGTTTATCTCGTATATTCGGCTCATATATTGATTCGAATAATAACCAGTATTCGGCTCAGTGGCTATGAGTTAAGCGATCGCAACAGAAATGCAGTCGGCCATCACAGACCATTGATCATTTTCTGATCGGACCTGCCAGGGCATCAAGTTCCGCACCGGCGCGCCGATAGAGTGATCAAAGGGATGTAAGTGCACATGGAGTGATTCATTTTTTAGCGACAAAGTGTCAACTCCAGGAGCGCCGACATGGCCACGAAAGCTTTAAACAGGAAAAAAATGAGCACCCGCACGCAAATGCTGCTGACGGGTGCCTTGACCATTACCCTCGGCTTCACCGTTACCATCGGCGTGCTGAGCTGGCAGTCCAGCAGTGAACAGAAATCGCTGGCGGAAAACTATCTGCAGCAAATTGCACAAACGCAGGCGCTGCAAATTCAGCAGGAACTTAGCTACGCCCGCGATGTGGCGCACAACGTGGGTCACAGCCTGATTGCTCTGCCACAAGCCGGCATTGCCGATCGCAAAGTGGCGGACAAGCTGATGGAGTCCGCGCTGCGTGATAATCCGGACTATCTATCCATTTCCGTGACATTTGAAGAGAACGCCTTTGACGGCCGTGATGCGGAGTTCGCCACACAGCCGAACGCCGCGCCAAAAGGGCGGTATGCGGTGTTTGTCGACCGCGATCAATCCGGCACCTTTAACATGCATCCACTGACCTCGATCTTTACGCCAGGCCAGGGGGATTACTACCTGCTGCCGCAAAAAAGCCAGAAGGATATGCTGATTGAGCCCTACAGCTATGCCTATAACGGCGTACCGACGTTACTGACTTCCGTTGCCTCACCGATCATCAGCCAGGGCAAATTGTGGGCAGTGGTCACTTCCGATATCTCACTGGCTTCTCTGCAGGAGAAAGTTAACAAGATCAAACCCTGGGAAGGGAGCGGCTATGCGATGCTGCTCTCCAGTGCAGGTAAGGTTGTCTCCTACCCGGATAAAAGCCAAACCAGTAAAGCCTGGAAGGGTGAAACGCATAACTTCAGCAGTGCCGTTACAGAGCAGCCAGACGCGATTCTGGGGGAAGAGGGTATGGTGACGTGGCAGCCCATCGTCATCGGTAACAGCGACCAGAAGTGGTATCTCGGCGTAGTAGCGCCGGTCAGTAAAGTGATGGCGGCGGCCCACCATCAGCTGATAAATGCCCTGATCCTTATGGTGATTAGCATTTTGGTAGTGAGTGCACTGCTGGGCGTGGTATTCAGCCGCAAGGTGTTGAAACCTATCGGGGGCGAGCCACTGGAGGCGACAGCCATTGCGCTGGCCGTGGCAGATGGCAAGCTGGATAACGTGATTACGCTGAAAGCGGGTGACAACAGCAGCCTGTTCTTTGCCCTGCACACGATGCAAAACCAGCTGCGTGAGATTGTAGGACAGATTCAGGACGCCAGTTCATCCGTGCGGCAGGGCGCAGGCGAGATTGCCAGCGGCAACCTCAACCTGGCCTCACGAACCGAAGAGCAGGCGGCTGCGCTGGAGCAGACCGCCGCCAGCATGGAGCAGATTACCGCAACGGTGAAGCACAATGCCGCCAACGCGCACCAGGCTACCGCGCTGACGGACAATGCTACCCATATTGCCAGCCGGGGTGAGTCGTTGGTGGGCGAGGTCGTGCAGACCATGGCGCAGATCGATGATAGTGCGAAGAAGATTGGTGATATTACCGCGATCATTAATAGCATTGCCTTCCAGACCAATATCCTGGCGCTGAATGCCGCCGTGGAAGCGGCGCGGGCGGGCGAACAGGGGCGCGGCTTTGCGGTGGTAGCCTCTGAGGTACGTAATCTGGCCCAGCGCAGCGCCAACGCGGTGAAAGAGATCGCGGCGCTGATAGAGGAGTCCACGCAACGCGTCGGCAGCGGCGTACAGCTGGTGCAGGATGCAGGCCGCACCATGCAGGAGATGACACAGGCGGTGAGCTCGGTTCGCACCATCATCGGTGAAATTGTCACGGCTTCCGATGAACAGGCGCGGGGTATCAGCCAGGTAACGATTGCAGTGAATGAGATGGATGGCACCACACAGCAAAACGCCGCGCTGGTGCAGCAGATGTCGGCGGCCGCCAGCTCACTGGAAGATCAGGCTTCGCAGCTGGCGCATACCGTAGGTCGTTTCCGGTTGAGCGCATAGCCAGCTAACCGGCAGTTTTGTTAAAATCGTGGCCAGTGAGCCACGATTTTTTTTGCCGGAGCCCGTCATGCACCGCCTGCAACTGTTTGCGTATATCCAGCAGCACTATCAGATTGAACCTGACTATCCGTGGAAGCGACACAGTGATTATGCAGTGCTGCGCCATCCGCGTCACCGCAAATGGTTTGCGCTGGTATTTCCGCTGACGCGCGATAAGCTCGGCCTGCCTGACGGCCCGATCATTGATGTGATAAATATTAAAACCCGCCCGGAACAAAACGGATCGTTACGCCAACAACATGGTGTCTATCCCGCTTACCATATGAACAAAGAGCACTGGCTCAGCCTGACGCTGGAGGAGGGCTTAGCGGATAGCGAGATCCTTGCACTGCTTGATGACAGCTTCAGCCTGACATTTTGAGCGGATGATTGGAGCGAAGTTGAAACCCTGCCCGGTGAGCAATGCCACCGGGCATAAAACTGTCCGGCACTACCGTGAACGACGCGATGGCATCATGCGCAGCAACGTGTTGTCTTTGAACAGATAGTGATGTGCCAGCGCCGCAGCGGCGTGAAGGCCAATCAGCCAGTAGCCATAGGGCGCCAGCGTTTCATGCCAGTCGCTCAGCGTATCGGAGAAGTCCGGATCGGGATTCGCGCTGACGGGCATAGGAATGCCAAAAATCCACCAGGTGCGGCCGAGATAAAAGCGTGAAAGAATGCCCAGCACAGGCAGCACGATAAAGAACAGGTAGATCGCCAGGTGCGTCAGATGCGCGAGACCGGTTTGCCAGTGCGGCGGTTGAGGCTCAATCTTCGGGCTACGGTGGCGGAAACGCAGCGTAATGCGTGACAGCATCAAAACCAGCACACAGCTACCGGCGCTGAAGTGCCCAATGATCATGGCAAAGCCCTGCCAGGATCCGCGCGTTGCCAGCCCACGAAACTCCATAGTGCAATAAGCCGTCGCCACCAGCACGAAAGTCAGCCAGTGAAGCCAAATCTGCGAAGGGGCGTATTTGTTGCTCATACTCAATCCGTAAAATGCGAAGCGGGAACGCTAACATATCGCGAAATCGGCCGATCGCATTCATCTTTTGCCACATCGTCGGACAAATCTTCAGGTTTGCGATTCACTGGCTTGCAACAAAATACGCAGCAGTTCAACCAACTGCTGCTGCTGCTGCTTGTTCAGTACCGCGAGAAATGTATTCTGTACCTGAGTATGTCTCTGCAGCGCCTGCTCAATCTTCTCCAGCCCTGAGGGCGTCAGCGCCACCAGCATGCTGCGTTTATCCTCCGCGGCGGCCACGCGCGCGATGGAACCGACCTCTTCCAGGCGGTTAAGACGGTGAGTCATCGCGCCTGATGTGATGAGTAAGGCCTGGTAAAGCTGCGTAGGCGAAAGACAATAGGGCGCGCCGGCGCGCCGCAGTGTCGCCAGAACATCAAACTCCCCCTCGCGGAAGCCAAAGGGGGCCAGCGCCTCAGCGCGGGCGGCTGTCAATTGCTTCATAATGCGCAGCATACGGCCGGTAATCGCCATCGAAGAGGCATCCAGCTCGGGCATGGCCTCTGCCCACTGCCTGACTACAAAATCTATATGATCGGTCATGATCTCTCCGGTTATCCAGCGGCATCGCCGGTTGCAGGTAATACCCTACGGCACTGTATGCGGCTCTGCCCATTTGTTGCTTTGTGCGCAGCGGCTTTCACGCGCCGCGAAAGTATCTTAACGTTAAGATACTTTATAGCGTAAGGATTAGCCTGATGAAGCGTATTTTACCTGCCAGCGTATTTGCCGTTCTGGTTTTTCTCGTGGCGCTCAACCTGCGTCCGGTGATGGCGGCTATCGGACCCCTGTATCCGCTGTTGCAGCATGACGCGCAGCTCAGCGCGACGCAGCTGAGCCTGTTAACGACTCTACCGGTAATCATGATGGGCCTGGCTGCGCTGGCAGGCCCGGTTCTGCTCCGCACGCTGGGCGAAGCGCGAGGCGTCGCCGCCGGCCTGATGTTACTGATCGTAGCCTGTGCGATACGCGGGTTGACGCACTCAGTCGCCGGGTTAATGAGCAGTGCGCTGATAGCCGGCAGCGGGATTGGGTTGATTCAGGCAGTTATGCCAGCATTGATTAAGCGTCACTATGGCACCAGGGCCGGCACGCTGATGGCGTTGTTCACCACGGGCATTATGGCGGGTGCTGCAATAGCCGCCGCCAGCTCCGCGCCGCTGGCAGAACATAGCGGATTAGCGATGGCGCTGGCTATACCGGTGTTGCCCGCGTTAGTGGCACTCGCCTTATGGCTGTGGGCAGTACGTGCGCCTGCGCCTGCGCAAAATCGTACGCGGCCTCAAATAGTGCGATGCCAGCGCGCCTGGTGGCTGATGGTGTTCTTCGGTATCGGCACCGGTGCCTATACGCTGGTGCTGGCATGGTTACCCCCGTTTTACATGCAGCAGGGCTGGCAGCCTCAGCAAAGCGGTTATGTGCTGGGTGCGCTAACGCTGGTTGAGGTGGTTGCGGGATTTATTTTGTCGGCGCTGATTCACCGTTTTCGCGATCGCCGCTATCCATTAATTGCCGTATTGACGATGATATTACTGGGTTTGATCGCGTTAATCAGCCTGGGCGGTTCATACGCGGCACTGCCAACGTTGCTGCTGGGATTGGGGATTGGCGCGCTGTTCCCGCTTTCGCTGATTGTCACGCTTGATCACGCCCATTCGCCGGAAGAGGCCGGAACGCTCCTCTCATTTGTGCAGGGGGGCGGCTATTTACTGGCCGCCGTGATGCCGCTGATGGCGGGGATCGTGCGCGACCGTGCTGCATCACTCGACACCGCCTGGATGATAATGGCCGCAGGTATTGTCGTGCTGATGGTGATGGCGCTGCGTTTTAAACCGCAGCAGGCATGATGCGCAGAAACCTGTTTATCACGACTTAACGATGAAAATGACGACCGATCAACAAAGGAGAGGCGATGTCACCGCAGATTGGCGTGGGTGTATTAGTGTTTCGGAATGGAAAAGTGCTGCTGGGGCGGCGCAGAGGCAGCCACGGGGCGGGCGACTGGTCTGCGCCTGGCGGGCATCTGGAGTTTGGTGAATCGCCTGAAGCCTGCGCACAGCGTGAAGTGCTGGAGGAGACCGGCCTGCAAATTAACGGCCTGAGCCACGGCGCGTTTGTCAGCAATATCTTTCCGGAGATGAATAAACACTACATTACGCTGTTCATGGTTGCGCATGAGATTAGGGGTGAACCCCAGCGGCTGGAGCCGGAGAAGTGCGAAGGCTGGCAGTGGTTCGCGCCGGATGCGCTGCCCGAACCTCTGTTTGCGCCACTGCGCAGCTGGATTACGCGTGACGGCCTGGTCGCACTGCAGGATCTGGCGCGGCAGCGCGGGCAGTAATGCCCGGCCGGCTCCGCTCGCGCTTATCTCCATACCCGCAAAGCCGCTGACTCCGCATTAGCGGGGCTGCGCCATCAGTAGCTCTGCGTCATCGCCTGCGGGAGTGCGCATCGGCGTGCTGGCATCGGTTGCTGCCAGCCAGATAGCCGCCGCAACCTGCTCCGCTGTCGTGGTCGGCTGTGGCTGATGCATTCCGCCCATCACTTGCTCAAGCAGTGGCTGGTAAGCATCCGGCAGCGTGTTCTCCATGCGCGGTGCAGCATTTTTACCAAAGTCAGTGGTGGGCGCAAGACCCGGTAGCACCAGCTTTACCGCAATGTTGAACGGCTGCAGTTCAAGCGCCAGCGACTCGGTGAACGCGTTAACCGCAGCCTTACTGGCGGTATAGACCGCCAGCAGCGGCAGTGATTTCAACGTTACCGTCGAAGTCACATTGATAATGGTGCCGTTTTTCCTCGCGCGAAACTGCGGCAGCACCGCCTGGGTCAGCGCTATCGTCCCCAGCGTATTGGTCTCAAACACTTCGCGCACGGTGGATATCGGCGTGCCCTCCAGGGATGACAACAGGCCAATGCCGGCATTATTCACCAGTACATCAATTTCGCCCGCACTGGCCAGCGCCTGTTTAATGCTCTCTGCATCGCTGACATCCAGCGCCAGTAACCGCAAATGGTCGGAAACCGGAAACAGTTCAGGGTTGGGCGTGCGCATGGTGGCGATGACATTCCAGCCGCGCTCAAGAAAATAGTGTGCAGTGGCGTGACCAAAGCCGGAGGAACAGCCGGTAATAAGGATGGTTTTCATGTTAACTCCTGCGTTGCAGTGGGTAGAGCATTCACTATAAAGTGGCGTAACCGGACTCACTACAATACAAAGTCCAGGTTTCATTCGCAGGAGTCCACAATGATCGATCCGCTTGCCGAAATCGTCTCGCTGCTGCAGCCGCAGGCGGCTTTCTCTAAACGTGCGCGTGCCAATGGGCGCTGGCGCGTCTCGCGCAGTGAAACCGGGCAGCCGTTTTATTGTCTGGTGCTGGCGGGAAGCAGTCAGCTAACACTAAAGGGCTATGCGCCTGTCACGCTCGAACAGGGGGATTTCGTATTGATCCCGGCTGCGTGGGAGTTTGCTATGAGCAGCGCGACGCCACCGGCAGCGAACGTGCCAGATGCCGTACCGCACATGCTCGCGCCAGGAGATGTCTGGATAGGCGAACAGGATCAGCCCTTTGAGGTCGAGACCCTGATTGGCTATTGCCAGTTTGGTGCGCCAGACGCAGGGTTGATAGTTTCACTGCTGCCGCAGTTTATCCATGTGCGCGGAGCGTCCCGGCTTACCACGCTGGTGCAACTGGTGATGGAGGAGTGCCGCGCGCAGCGTCCGGCACGCCAGATCGTGCTGGCGCGATTACTTGAGCTGCTACTCATTGATGCGTTGCGGTCGCTGGCGGATGACAGGGGCTGCCCGGGCGTCATGCGTGGCCTGGCAGACGATCGCCTGGCCGCAGCCATTCGTGCGATACATCAGCATCCGGCGCATACGTGGACGGTTGTTGAGCTGGCGAAGTGTGCGGCGCTGTCACGATCAGCTTTTTTTGTGCGTTTTCGCGCCGCGCTGGGGTTGTCGCCAATGGAGTATCTGCTGAACTGGCGTATGGCCTTAGCTAAAGATCTGCTGCGCAGTGCGCACTTAAGCGTTGCCGAAGTGGCGGAGCAGGTGGGTTACCGCTCCGCCAGTGCCTTTAGCGTGGCGTTTACTCGTTACGCAGGGCTGTCACCCAACGGGTTTGCCGCAGGAACGTGACGTTAACGTTTCGCCATCTGCTCAGACTGTTCATGGTTTTTATGACCCGCTGACGCCAGCTCATCATTAAATTGCGCCACCAGAACGGAAAATGTCTCTTCGGCTTTCAGGCGGTAGAGCTGTTCTGAGGGGTGAATGCAATCCGGCGACATCAGCGACTGCCAGTTATCCATTTTCAGGATGCGTTGATACTGGCGCGCCAGCGGAACGGACTCCGCTTTTGCCAGGGCATCAAGTTTGACGACATAAGGCGCCACGTTCCACTTTTCAGCACGACCGCAAATCGGATGCGGCTCCTGCAGTATCACCTGTTTACCCTCTTCGCGGGCAATGGTAATTAGCTGCGTCATAACCTGGGTATATTTTTCAGGGCTAACCTGATAATCCTTCTCTATATCGCGAAAATGGAAGTGGCGCGCGTCATTGGTCGCAAAGTTCAACAGAATGATTTTCGCCGGCGAGTTATGCATCTCTTCGCGCCAGCTTTTGTTTTTCTTGTAAAAATATTTTGGATTTAACAGGTCCATCGCCTGAGACGAGGAGGCGCCTTTATTTACCACGCGGATACCGCTGCCGTACTTATCGGCCAGCCAATTGTTAATCAGAGCAATCTCATTGTCTTTAATGTAGATTGCCCGCAATTTGCCATTCTCCCGAATCGCCATCGCGCCGCGCGTACTGGAACCACCATATGCCTCAATAATAAAGTCATCGCTGGGTTTAGGGGGTTCTGCTATCGCTGTTTGCTGCATAACGATTGCTGTTATCAGTAAGGTTACGACGCGCGTGAAAACCTGAAGCATGACAAAATCCCGCCTTTTAGACACTCAATGTTATGTGAAATACCGGTTATTAACCGTCAGGCTGTAACTTTAACAGGCAGCAATGCAGGGTCACAATCCTAAAGCCACTGTAGCGCTGCAAAATTAGGGTAACTCTGAAAAAACAGGCCGAAATGGCAGGGATTTCGCAGAAAATCAGCAAGTTTTATATTTATGGCTAAGGGGTAATCAGCACAGGTTTCGGCAAAAAAATCTGCGTGCTGCGCTTATTCACTACCGTAAGGCCGGTAAAGTTAACCATCACACTAATCTGTTTCTCCGATAATGTTGTAGCGCAAAAAGCAATCAAGTGATTGTATTGGCTGAGCAATCTCTGAGCACTAACAAATCCTGACCTGGCATCCATATTATTTTAATTAAACATTCAATCGGATAATTCGTACTCCTTAATTAAAAAATCGCTGTATGGTTACACTTTTTACACTATGGCGAAATTCCTAATAATTTCTAAACGCAATGTATACGGAATTTTCTGGTGTTACTATCCCCCTTGTCTGGCCTACTCTCGGGCTACAATTCATTTCAAGGTGTGCGACGTGAAAACACAATCCTTTTTATCCAGCCGAAATATCGGTCTGGATCTGTTGCGTGCCGGGTTAATTCTGGAAGGGGTGCTATTACACGCCTCGCGGAGCTTGCCCGGCGAGAATGGCTGGTATTATGTGGCGCAACGCGATCCCTCTGAGATATTTACGGCGTTGTTGAGTATGTTTCATACCTTCAGGATGGAAGTATTCTTCTTTCTCTCAGGAATGTTTTCGGCGCTGATTATTCTGCGTAAAGGGCAGAAGTTCTTTACCGATAACCGCCGCAAGCGTGTGTTTATCCCGCTAATTTCGGCCTATATATTTATTCCGCCGCTGATGTATTTTATCGCCGGACAGATCAATAATACGCCGTATACGCTGACGGGCTGGTTAAACAGCTATACCATGATGCATCACCTGTGGTTCCTCGTCTCGTTAACGGTGATGTCTCTGGTTATTCCTGGACCGTTTTATCACTGGAGCGCACGTCAGCTGGGCAAAATGTCACTGCCGATGTTAATTGCCACGCTTGTGATTCTGGGCAATGCCTGCTTTGTACTGAAATTTGTGGTGAAAGGTCGCGGCGAGTTCGTCGAGCTGATCCCCATTACGCTGCGATTTATGGTGTACTACACTGCAGGTTTTGCGCTGTACGTTAACCGGGAAAAAATCGCCCGTTATGCCAACAGTAAGCTGATGAATGGCTGGCTGATTGGCGCCCTGGTGCTGGCAGTATGGGCAACGTGCTGGTATGTGGCGCACAACCATATCAATGGCGTGGTGAAGTATGTCCCGGTGATGATCGGTAGCGTACTGTCAGCGATGCTGTCGTACTGGCTGGTGTTTACCTTTGAGCGCATTAAGGTAAAAGAGAACCGCATTTTAACCGCCATCGTGGATTCGGCTCTGATCATCTACCTGCTGCACTATCCGGTTGTGGTGAGCTTCTCGTGGCTGCTGGATGTCTGGCTACCTGACAATCTTTCGGTACTGTATGTGCTGCTCGATTTTGCCATCGGTATCGCGCTCAGCGCAGTATGCTACACGCTGGTTAAACGCTCACGCTTTGCCTCATTCATGTTTGGTCTCAAGCCAAAAGAGAAGAAAGAAGCCGTGCCGGTAGAGGCTCGTCTGTAAACTTCACGTTAACTTTTTAAAAGGTGCGCAGCCATGCGCACCTTATTTTTCCCTGGCACGATCGTTTTAGTTTCTTGTCCCCTTCACCAGTCTCTCTGTATTTAAATAGATTCATCCCTGAAAAGTAACTTAATTACTGCCCGCGTTTAGGTCCATTCATCTGCAGTTAATGCGTGGCGCAATTCCTAAATTGTCACGCCTGCCTCGCATTTCCTTAACTCAAACTGGACGGTTGCCGCTTAATGCAGCAATACTCACTTCACCCATTTCCATTTATTAGTCGTTGTTACAAATTAATTCTTTTAAGCAGTGCGTCACGCATAACGGCAAGCGTTGTGCGGCTTTTGTCTTTTCTCAGTTGAGGAAAACATTGTGTTCAAATTAAATCCGGTGTTACTTAGCCTTATCGCCACGCAAGGTTTGATATTCCCTGTGCTGCCGGCGGCGGCAGTGGTATTGCGACCTTTCACGCCAGAAGTGAATGACAATAAATACGGCGCTCACTGTTTGTGCAACGGCAGCACGCAGACCCTGAGCGGGCTGCCGCGCTTTACGGTGGGTGAGAGCGGTACCCGTCCCGTTACGCTCGGAGAATTACAAACGGTTGGCCGCATTGTTGATGATGACGTAATCGGAAAACCACGCATTCAACTCGGCGCGCAAAATTACAATATCGGCGTTCCTGATTATGAAACAGACAGTTATACCATTTACCAGGTTTATAACAGCGCAGAGATTGTTGATATACCGGTAATCGGCTCTGAAACGGCAGTGCCAGATTATGATGACGTTAACGACAAACAATATATAAACACCCGCGTTGCGTCAGTCAGTAATGGCACGATGAATATCGACATTGGTCAGTATGGCGCAGCGGCAGATTCAGCCACCAATAGCTGGTCAATGGCTGCGAAGCAGAGCCAGCTTTTTGCGGCCACCCGTAAAGGGCAGATTAACTGGAATGCCAATAACCGTATAACTTTTACCGCTGCGACACCGCCCTACGGTGGCGATCGGCTGGCGTTTGATGCCGGCGGTATTGTCGATTACGCCGGCCTCTTTGATATTCCAACGCTGGATGGCGGCAGCACGTCGTATTATGTCAGTAATCTCACTCAGTTACGGCAATATAACGACTGGCTCATCGATTTAATTACCAGCGGTATTATTAGTCCGGAACGTTATAACGCAGAATTTAATAAAGCGTTCACGCTACGCGAGGGCCGCGTTGTGTATCGCATGAGCACCAACAATATCGATGATGAAGTGGCCGCGGCACTGGGCGATCAGGTGGTACTCAGCGCAGAGGGGCGCAATGCGCGCGTCAGCATCAATCGTGGCAAAACGCTGGAGGTCAAAAACAGCGCCAGCGAGGTGATGCGTGCCAGTCACGGTGCAAAAGCCGTTATCAATGGCACGCTCTCCACCAGTAATGCTTTTTCGTCAGAGGCGGGCGCGCTGGCGTTAACGTACGGCGCGCGCGGTATCAATAACGGTGTCATAAACAGCGGTTTTTTCACTAATGCGGACGGAACAGGCGTCAGCGCAGACTCTCTCGGTTATGCCGGGACGGCGGTGAGGGCCATCTACAACAGCCATTTTCGCAATAATGGCGTACTTAATATACACATCGGCGCGGCGCCGTGGGGCACGCGCGGTCTGTTCCTCGGCGACAGCAGTGCCGTCAATCATGGCAATATCAACCTCGGCATCACGGATGTTGCCAACGGCAGCTCTGCGTCGGCGGTCAGCTTTAGCGGTGAGGGCAGTTTTGTTAACGCGGCGGATGGCACCCTCTATATCGGACGCGCGCCACAAAACGCACGCGGTGATAGCAGTGAGGATGTGGCGGTGAGCCTGGACGGTGGCGTCAGCGCGATCTCCGGATTGCTCGATTCCAGCGCAATTAACGAAGGCCATATTGTTATTGGCTCAAAAGTGGAGAATGCAGTCGGGATGCGGGTTGAAGCCGGCCCCAATGCCACCTCTCTGAACCACGGCGTGATCGATGTCAACGGGCAGGCCCAGCCGCTGCCGCGGGAGAATATCGCCATGCTGGCTATCGATTCAGGCAGCGGCGGCAAGGTCGGTAACACCGGCACCATTAACCTTAATGGCTACAACAGTACCGGCTTGAAAGTTATCGCTTCGCAAGGTAACAGCGCCCATGCCTTCTCCAGCGGGGCGATTAACGTTCCCGGTGATGGCGATCGCTTTGGTAGCGGCAATAACACAGCCGTATGGGTAACAGGCGAGCCGGGCGGCAGCGCCAGTGCGGATCTCAGTGGGCCAATCAGGCTCAGCGGCAGAATGGGTATCGGTATCCGTGCGGAAGGCAATGCCACGGTCAATGTGAGCGCTGCCGCCATTCCGGTATCAACCGGCAGTGACAGCTCGCTTGATAGCCATCAAATCAGTTTTTATACCAAAGGGCCAAATGCCAGAATCAATCTGCCCGCGAACGGCAGCTATGCCACATCCGTGTATAACGGCACCATCTTTCGCGTGGAAGCGGGCGCGGACTTTGCCGGAGACGGCCTCACGCTCTCCACAAACAGTCCTTTCGCTTCAGGGGTGAACGGGAGCGGAGCAGGCACTGACGTCAGGAGTGGCAATGTCACGCTGAATATTGCCGATTTTGCCAACGGTCTGGAGATCAGCGATGGCGCACATGCGACCATCGAACGCGCCGCGCAGATTCACCTCAACGGCCAGTATGCGTCTGTTGCAATCGCGGATGGCAACACATTCACCCTGCAAGGCGCGGTTATCAATCCGTTAACGCAGTTCAACGCTGACACTCTGCTGACCAACTATGCGGATATTCATGGCAGCGCGCGTGAACAGGTGCCATTCACCGTGCGAAACCATGCGCAGATGTACAACTATGGGGATATCACGCTGGAAGGGGCTGGCGTGACGGCCATTACCGCCCAGTACGGTGCGAAGCTGGTCAATCGCGGTGACATCACGATCCTGCACAGTGGGCGCGGGCTGTTTGCTGATGGTAATCCTGAGCGCAGCGATGGCGTGACGTTAACCGAAATCGATAACACCGGCACCCTCAATGTACACAATGATGCCGCCGCAACCGGCAGCAGTGTGGGCATTACCGCATACCACCAGCTTGGACGCGCGGTACAAAATGGCACCATCAACCTCTACGGTGAGCGCGCGATCGGCGGCTCTGCCTTCGCGGGTGGACGTCTGACGCTGGGCACAGACAGTCGCGTAAACTTTCATGACGCGCGCCAGGTCGGCTACCGTGCGGTTGATCCCGGCACCCGGCTTATTGTGAATGGCAGCGATATTGATGTCAGCGGCGAAGAGGCGCTGCTGTATGAGATCCGCAACGGCGCATGGCTCTACCATCAGGGGTTTGGCAACGTGACGCTGAGCGGCACGAACGCTGGCGGGGTACTGGTGAGCGGGAGTGATGCGCTGGTTTCGAGCACCGATCGCTATCTTGTCACCGGCCGTGGTGCCACGGCGCTGCGCGCCAGCGACCGTGCGCAGGGCATCATCAGCAATAGTATTGTCCTGAACGGCAGCAATACCATCGGCGCCGTTGCCAGCGGCGACGAGACGGAAGTATACGCCGCATCCACCATCACCGGCAGCGGCAGCGGTGCCACTGCGCTGGAGGTCAGTGGCGGCGCGCGCCTGTTTAATCAGGATCAGGGCGTGGTCGATTTGAGCGGCGCGAACAGCACCGGCGCGCGCGTGCACGATGGCGGGAACTTCATCAACCGTGGCCGGATTCATCTGGCCTCGGGCATCGGTGTGGATGTCAGCAGCGGTTATGGTCAGTATGTGCCGGTCGACAGTGAATTGCGCGTTGATGACGGTATAGCGGCACTGCGCACAGGCAGCGGCGGCGACATGATGATCTACGGTGACGGGCAGGGAGCAAGTACGCTGGCTGCGCATGGCAGCGCGGATGGTCTGCTGCTTGATAGCGGCGCACAGCGGTTTGAAGCCAATGATATCGTCATTGGCGCTTACGGCAGCGGCAGCGCGCTGAATAACCGCGCGGGCATCAGCGACATCTATCTGCACAACGTCAGGCTTGAGGCTAATGGCGGCACGGGCATTCGCTCTGCGACATCCTTTGATCCTGGCGGTAGCGCGCAAATCAGCGTGCGCAGCGGCGGCACGGGCTACCGCTTTGAAAATACCGACGGCTCAACCAGCAGCAGCGATCTGGTGATAGGCCCTGACTACCGCATTGATGTCTATGGCACCGGCACCGGCGTACGTGCCAACACCTCGGGCAGGGTGATCGCGCAGGGAGCCATCACCCTTCATGATACCAACGGCGGCTCGGCGATTGTTACGCGAACCGCCAGCGAAGTGATCAATCAGGGGATCATCTCCTCTGAAAGCCGCGTCTCGCCACTGATCGATCTGCGCGGCGGCGAGACGCTGTTTATCAACCAGGGCACGATTAATGCGCCGTATGCCGATCAGACCGTGGTCGCCGGCGGCGCGACGGACGATGTGATTGCCTTGCTGGAGGGGCAGGTTGTGGGCGAGGTTAACACCGGCAATGGTCGCGATACGCTGCAGGTGAGCGGCGGCACGCTGGATGGCAGCCTGACGATGGGCAACGGCGCGGGCAATCAGGCCATGGTGCAGAATATCAGTCTGGCGAACACGCGCCATATCACCAGCAATGGCGGCGCAGGCAGTACGCTGACACTCAGCGAGATTGATGCCCGCGGCGGCTCCTTCAGCCACGACGATCTCAGTCAGGGCACCAATCTTGGGGCCGGCTGGAGCACACTGAACTTCAACAATGCGCGCTGGACGCTCACGGACAACCTGCGTCTGGCGCACAGCACCATCAATATTGATGCCGGATCGACGCTGTTTGCCGGTAATAACGTGCAGCCTCTGTTACAGGGCGGCACTAACGATTCGCTGGTGGTAAACAACGCCGGTAACCTCGATCTCACTAACGGTGGAAACACGGCGGCGAATACGCTGACCATTAACGGCGATCTGGCTTCTGCGGGTGGCCGTCTCACGCTCAACTCAGCCGCAACGCAAAGTGACAGGTTGCTGGTGAATGGCAACGTCAGCGGCACCACGCTAATTGAGGATACGCTGCGCGGCGCCCCGCTGATGGACGTCAACCGCGACGGCGTGATTGCCGCGAATGAAGGCGTATCGCTGGCGCAGGTCTCCGGTAGCGGTAGCGCCGGCAGCGTCGTCCTGCGCAACGGCTATGTCGCGTCCGGCCCATGGCAATACAGTTTGTATAGCTTTGCACCGGGCAGCAGCGACGCCAGCCAGCGCGCTGTCAGCGGCAGCGGCAGTAACTTCCGGGATTACCGGCTGGCCAATACCTTTGTGTGTGAAGACGGTGCGCTGTGTCAGCCCCAAACGGGCAGCATGTCACGGGCGGTGCGCCCGGCCGTAACCCCGCAGGTGCCCGCCTGGATCTCTGCCCCGGTGGGACTGGCGTACTACTCACTGGCGGTCACCGATGATCTGCATAAACGCCTGGGTGAGTTGCGCCAGCAGCAGGGCGTGGATGAATCACCGGCAGGCGAGATGTTTATTCGCTACATCGGCTCAAACCTGACGTACCAGAGTCAGCGCCAGCTGGCGGATTATGGCTACGATTTCGATCTTGATTACAGCGCAGTACAGCTGGGCGGTAACCTGATCCAGGCCGATGGCGTTACGGATAGCCTGCGCGGAGGTATTGCCTATGCGCGCGGCAACACGCGCATCCGGCCACATGCCGCCGACGGTTACAGTACGACCAGCTTTGATAGCGACACGGTCTCTCTCTACGGCACCTGGCTACGGGAGAGCGGAATGTATGTTGATGGCTCACTCAGCTGGGGCTGGTATCGTGGCGAAACGGACATTGCGCGCCAGAAAGAGGTCGCTTCACCGAAAGGCAACGGCTGGACGGCCTCAATTGAATCCGGCTATCCGTTTACCTTCGCCAATGGTGTGCGGCTTGAACCGCAGGCGCAGCTCACCTGGCTGCAAGTGAAAATGGACAGCTTTACCGATCGCGATCGCACGCGCGTCTCCTTTAACGATTACGATCAGACCGTTGCGCGCCTCGGCGCACGCGTTGATCGGACCTGGCAGGATAGCAGCCAAAATCAGTACACGCCCTGGCTGCGGGCCAACTACTCACAAGGCTGGGGCGGCACGGCAAAAGTGAGAGTGGGTGATTCCGAAAGCGACAACAGCCAGGCATTTGAGAGCGGTAAATTCGGCAAAATGTGGGATGTTGGCCTCGGTGGCACAGTGACGCTGAAGCGGGATGTCGCGCTGTATGCCGAAGCCGATTACCGTAAAGAGATCGACGGCAACGGTGCGAAAGGCTGGCGTTACAACGCCGGGGTAAGGTGGTCGTTTTAATCCGGAATTTTCCGGCGCAGCGGAGTGAAGAGCCGCCGCGCCGGTCAGGTCACTTATGCCTCTAAGCCGGCATCATGCATCCCGCGACGCAGCGTAAAATTAACGCCCATGGTGAGGAACGGATCGGGCGGATTCCACTCAGGTTTTGGCAGCGACAGCAGGTAATCGATGGTGTCGTTGCGTTTCCCCGCCAGCCAGTCAGCCAGCATGGTACCCATTGCGGTACAGCGAACGGTACCCAGGCCGTTACAGCCCAGCGCGCCGTACACGTTTTTTCTTAGCTCGCCGAACAGGCTTGAACCGTTGCGCGTCATGCCCAGTCCGCCGCCCCAGGTGTGTTCAAAATTCACATCTTTCAGAGTCGGATAGCGGCGTTCGAAAGACTGGCGGTGCGTCTGGCGATACTTTTCGGTATAGCCTGGCTTGTAACGACCATCTTCGTTGAAGCTGAAACTGTTACGAATCAGAATGCGGTTATCATGGGTTCGGCGTGAGGTCGTGCCAAAGGGATCGGCCGGGATGATGCCCCAGAAGTCTTCGCCGCCAATGCTATCCTGCTCAGCTTTGGTGAGCGGACGCGTCAGGCTCCCGTAGGTAAAGACCGGGAAAATCGTGCGCGGGCTAAAGCCGAAATGGGTGCCGAACGCGTTATTAGCCAGAATCAGCTTATCCGCCATGATGCGGCCGGTTGCATGATGCAGCACGATGCGGGGTTCATATTCAACAGCCGTAATCGGCGTCTCTTCGTAGAGCGTGACATTCTCTGGCAGAGTATCGGCAAGGCCTTTAACTAACCCCGAAGGTTGAACCAGAATGGTGCCTGGCGTATACAGCGCTTTGCGATAGAACGTTGTGCCAAAGATATCCTTGAGCGCGCTCCCTTCAATCAGCTTGCACTTCTGTCCCAGCGCCTCAAGACCGCCGCGATAAGCATCCAATACCGCAATGCCACTATCCTCTACGGCCGCCTGATATTTACCGGAGTGGCGCATATGCGCTTCGGTGATGTTGTGCTCTTCTACCAGATCTTTGAGGATACGCTGGCCGGTCTGGTTAAGGTTCAGGATATTACGCGCAATTGTCTTATCGCCGATGTAATCCGGTGCGCTGATATCGTGGGGCACGTCGATCAGAAAACCCGCATTACGGCCAGACGTACCGAAGCCTGCCTGCTGCGCTTCGACCAGAATCACCCGATCATCAGGGAAATTCAGCGCCAGTTGACGCGCTGCTGCCAGGCCGGCAAAGCCAGCGCCAATCACTACCCACGGCGCCTGCGCATCGCCCACCAGCGCCGGTTTTGGCGTACGCTTCTGGCTGGTATGGAACCAGCCCGGTCCGGGATCATCGGACGGCAGCGCATCAATACGCAGCAGCGATTCCGGATCGGCCGGCAGGTTATCCGTTAACAGCGTTGCGCCGCCGCCCGCCGCGATCACACCTGCACCGATACCGGTGCCAACCAGCAGCTTCCTTCTGGAAATACCCATTACTAATACACTCCATGATAACGAAAATGGTGTTCAAATCATTGCCTGACACGCCATAACCTGAGGCCGGAGGCGTATCACATTGCCGAAAAGGGTGGCATAAAATGTCATTTTGTATATCTGATGTATACTTCATGTATTCAGATTATTGGGTTTTGTAAAATTCATGTCAACCATGTTGCACTGGCAAGTAACGTGTTGGGCAGAAAGCGAGCAGGTTGCCTGGCATAAAGGGGAGGATGAAAACCGCGGGTGTCCGACAATGTGTATTGCTGACGAGTGAGCAACATATCCAACGATCTGAAACATCGCACCTGCCTGCTGGATCGCGCTCGCAATTTCAGGCTGGCAGGCTGGTAAAGCCTTCGCTTCCTGACTACACCTTAAACGTCCTTGTAATCACTTTGCTTTCCGCGAGTTAGCGGACCTTCGCCTTGTGCTGCTGCAAACCAAAGCGCAAGCCATCTTTTGCTGCCAGAGATTCACGCTGGCAATTTGGGGATTAGAGAATGAACCAGCCAAACAGGGCGCTGACTGCCGTTGCGCTTGTTTCCTTAACCAGCTTCTGCCTGCCGATAACCGCCCGGGCCTGGGATAGCCTGACCGTATTTGGTGATAGCCTGAGCGATGGCGGCAACGTTGGTCGTTACACCTGGGATGGCGCGCAGCATCCGCTCTATGATGAGATCCTTGCCGCCCATCTTGGGCAAAATCTACAGGCTTCGTCACAGGGCGGCAGCAACTATGCGCAGGGCGGCGGCGTTACGCTGCCGCAGATCGATCCCGATCTGAATACGCAGGATCAGCTGGCCGCCTGGCTACAGTCGAACGGCGGGCGTGCTGACAGCAATGGCCTGTACATCCACTGGGTCGGGGCAAACGATATTGCCGCCGCCGTCACCAACCCGCTTACCGCGCGTGAAAGTATCCGCACCAGCGCCACGGCGGCGGTTTCGCAGGTAAAAACCCTGCTTGACGCCGGTGCGGGCACGGTGATCGTGCCAAACGTGCCACAGTTGGGTTCGACACCTTTTATGGTGCAGGCGGTACTGAGCGTGCTCGGCCCGGCCGCGCAATCCGCACTGGTGGCGGCCTTCGCCTCACTGGACACGACCGCTACGCCTGATTTGGCCACGCGACAGCAGGCGGTGCAGCAGGCATTTGACCAGGCGGCCGGGCAAATTTCGTCGATACCTGCAGTTCGTGAGGCGCTGGCGCAGCAGCTGTTTAGTGCGTGGCAGGTGCTGAGCGAGCAGGTGACCGCACTGTCTGAGGGCTATAACCAGCAGGAGGAAGCCGGGCTGGTGGCGCTGAACGGAAATATCGTACGGGCAGATATCGCCGGTCTGTTTAACGAAGTTATCGCCGATCCGCAGCGCTACGGTTTAAGCAATACCATCGGTATGGCCTGCCCGGTGGGAACATCCGCAGCAGAATGTACCTCCTCTATGCCCGGTTTCACGACCGCGCAGGCGTATCTGTTTGCCGATCGGCTGCACCCCAGCCCGGCAGTACATGCAATGATCGCTGACTACATTCAGTCGATCCTGGATGCGCCGGCACAGGTGGGCGCGCTGGCGCGTGCGCCGCTGATGTTATCGCGGGGGATGCAAACGACGCTGGAGGGCCATCTGCAACAGCAGCGCCAGCAACCAGGCCGTGCCGGTCAGGTCAGCGTATTTGGCGGCTACGCCGGACAGCATGTTGATTATCAGGGGGATAGCTTATACAACGGTGATGCCACCAGCGCCAATCTTACGCTCGGTGTCGGTTATCAGCTGACGGATAACTGGCAGGCAGGCGTGCTGTTTGCGAACAGCGATCAGCGGCAAACTCCCTCGTCCCGTTACGATTACAAACTGCGCGGCAATCTGCTGGCGCTCTATAGCCAGCTGACCCTGGGGGATCAGGGCTGGATCAACACCGATCTGCACTATGCCGATCTCGATTTCGATAGTATTGAGCGCAAAATCACCATCGGGCCGGCTACGCGGGTTGAGCAGGGCAGCACCAGCGGCAAGTTACTGGGATTAAAGGTACAAACCGGCTGGGATATCCCGCTGGGCACCCATCTTTCAACCGGCCCGGTTGCCAGCTATGCGCTGGATTATGTGCGGGTAGGGGGCTATAGCGAAAACGGTGACAGCAGCACCAGCATGCGCTTCTCTGATCAAACCCTGCATTCACAAATTGGCGCGCTTGGCTGGCGTATTGATACCAAACAGTGGCCGGTGAATCCCTGGGCGCAGGTCAGCTATAACCATCAGTTTGGTGATAGTGACAATTCGCTGCGTGGCGGACTCAAATCAACGCAAACCTCTTTTGCACGTACGGTTACGGCGGGAGATAAAAACTGGCTGGATATGTCGGTGGGCGCGAGCGTTCCGCTGGGGCAAACCGTCAACGCTTTTGCCGGCGTATCAGCCGTGGGCGGTAACAGCGAATATCACCAGGTCTCATGGAACGTTGGCATCAACGCTCTCTTTTAAGCGTACCTGTACCCGTCTGTTCCGTACCGGGCAGACGGGTCTGTCATCCTTACTGCTCCTCTGCACGACATATTCACATTGATAAGCAATCAACGCGCCTTAAATCAAACTCACTCCACGCTTCGTGCCGGGGCAATATATAAATTTGCTGCGAAAATTCTGTAAATCAGAGTCAGTACCGCTTCGCTTTATTTTCGGAATCATAATCTTGCTGAGAAGAAAATAAGGTCACGCTTAATAAGGGTGTTATTTAGCGTGGCACGAAGAGATGCATTAATTTTCAATGACTTATACTGAAAGCGCTTCGCAGTATTTCTTCCTTCACTATGGGGTACACCATGACAAATACGTCAGTTAATACCGGCATTACACCTACAGAAAATAGCGTGGTAATTCAGTTACGTACCATAGACGATCTGCGCAAACACGAGCCGACCTCCATTGGTGAGTTAGCCACTGTGCTGGAGTACAGTAAAAATACCCGCATGGGCGGCGGAGTATTTGTGTATGACGGCACGGACACCACTACACCTGAAGATGGTGGACTGACGTTTGTTACGCCAGGGAAGAGGCGCTGGAAGCGGGTGGTACTGGATTACAGCTCGGTGACGGTGGTGGATTTTGGTGCCGTTGCCGATGGAGAAACGGATTGTATTGATGCGGTCATCCGCATGTATAAATGGTCCCAGCGCGTTTTACCTTCTGCGGGTATCCGCTTTCCAGCCGGCGAGTTCAGCTTATCGGGTTTTGATCAGGCGGAAGTGCGCGGCAATGATGGAGAGATTAACCGCTTTAAAATCTCCGGTGCGCCAGTCAACTTTGGCTATTTTCCTACGACGACGCTGAAATTTAACTGGGGACCCAAACCACGAAAAAGTCACTTCTTTAAGGTAAAGGCACGCTACGTAGAAATATCCGGATTTGTCGTAAAAGGGATGAGCTCAAACAGCGGCGAAGATGGCGGCACGGCATTCAACAACGTAGGTTTCTTTACCAACAGCATTATTGGCGGACAGTTTCTGCGCGTCAGCAGCATGGAGTTCCGCTATCTGGGCGGCCGCGCCCTGGAGCTGATTGATACGCTGGACTGCAAAATAGATCAGTTCTATTCGCGTGGCTGCCAGGGCAGCATTATTTATGCGCGCTGGTCCGATCGGGAGAGAGGCGCGTGGGATCACTCAACCGCCATTGAACTCTCGAATTTCAATTTACAACGCAGCACGAAAGAGCCAGTGTTTGATTTGCCGCGCTGTACGCAATCCTTTATTCGTAACGGCTGGATTGAACACTCAGAGTTTGCCGGCGATCTCACCAATGGGCAGTGGACGATTGAAGGGCTGGTGATCGAATCGACGCAGCAACCCATGAAGATGGGCTACTGTCGCGCCATGATTATCCAGAAGAGCGTACATCGCGACAGCGCCGGTTTTGATTTCAGTAAAGAGGGCATCGAACCCTGGGCGCTTCTGGCCGAAGGCGATCGTGGCGTAATGGAGATCTCCGATTTAGGCGCTGTTATCCAGGGTTCGCTCAATTACGACTTTGTGACATCGCAGCACCATATGGATAATCAGTCGTCAGCCAGTGCGAAATGGTTCTACGTTGGTGAATTTAATTTCTCTAATGCCAATTCGCAGATCCATGTGCGTATCGTTGGCTCTGCGCAATTTTCATCGCAAAGCGAAACCCAGCGGGATTACAGCGCGCGAACGCCGGAAGGGGTGGCGCACATCTATCTGCAGGCCCGTAATAATGCCAGCACGCTTGGCAGCTGGTATGGCGAAGGCTCTTGCCCGGTGGTTAAGGTGCATATTGAGGGAAAAGGGGCACACACAAAACTCTATATAAAAATTGCCGCCTATACGGGCTACTCGATTGCGCTGGTAGAGACCAATAGCAAAGACCGCTACTTATCGGGGCAGTGTTTTATTTTTCGCAAAAGTTTCACCAGCTGCTCAGAAGAGGAGGCCGCCCGTGTGGAAGCCGCGCCGGTGGTTGCCTTTGAACAACACTGGGTAGGTAATCGCGAGGTGGGATTTGGCTACAACGACAATAAGGAGCTGTTACTGCGCGGCGCGTATTTCACTAAAAAGATAAATAACGTGACGCGCAAATTTATTAAAGTGCGGGTCAACGGCAATCCACACAGTATTGAGTTGCACGATGCCGACGGGCCGACTGAATAAAAAAATGCGCCAGTGACGGCTGTCACTGGCGCATCAGTCACTCGCCCCAGCGCTGGCGGAGATAATCAACTGCTTGCTGAGTTTGCGGCTGATTGAGGTAGTTCTCGCGAAACAGAATGGTGCCGTTTATTTGCGGCAGCGACGCATTCAGATCGAGTTGCCGCTTCAGCTCTGGCACGCCGCCATTGACGGTCCAGTCTGGCTCATTTTTGGCCGCTTCGCCTACTTTGTACAGCGCGACGCCAATATAGAGTTGCGTGCGCGTCGGCTTCACCACATTTGCCCACCAGTTTGCCAGCACATCATAGCGGGCAGCCTGGCGGGCAAAGGGCCAGTAGAGCTGTGGCGCGATGTAATCCAGCAGGCCCATCTGCACCCAGCGGCGCGTATCGGCATAGGCTTCATCATAGGCAGCGGCACCGCGCGTATCGGAACCCGCAGGATCGTGTGACAGGTTACGCCAGACGCCGGCCGGGCTGACGCCAAACGCGACCTCGGGCTTGAGCTGTTTGATGGTCCGGGAGACTTGCTCAATCAGCTGCTGCGTATTATGACGTCGCCAGTCGGCTTTAGTGGCAAACCCCTGACCATACTGGCGGAACGTGGCGCTGTCATTAAGGCGCGAACTGGCGGTCTCCGTATAGAAGTAGTCATCAAACTGCACGCCATCCACATCATAGTGCGACACCACCTCCGCGACGATGCTGGTGATCCAGTCACGAGCCGCAGGGATGCCGGGATCAAGCACAAAGCGATCGCTGGCGGTGCGAATCCAGTCGCGATGCAGTACATAGACGCTGGCCGGATGCAGCGACAGCGTATTATTTAGCTCGGTAACGGTCGCAGGCTTGATGTTGGTTGAGACGCGATAGGGATTAAACCATGCATGCACGCGCATGCCGCGCTTGTGGGCTTCGTCCAGCATAAATCGCAGCGGATCGTAGCCGGGATACTCACCAATGCGTCCGGTCAGCGTATCGGACCACGGCAGAATCGTTGATTGCCACAGCGCAGTACCGTCCGGCTTCACCTGGAAAAACACCGTATTGATGCCAAGACGTTTTAAATTATCGAGCTTATCCGTGAGGGCGCGCTGCTGCATGCTGATACGCGTGGCCGGGCTGGCGTTGACCGAAGCGATGGGCGGCCAGTCCAGACGGGATACCGTCGTCAGCCATACGCCGCGCACCGGCTGGTCGCTGTTGACCGGTTTTGCAGCGACGGGCGGCTTCGCGACCGGCGGCAGCGGCGTGACCAGCGACCTGGGCGGTTCAGAGGCGCAGCTCACCAGCAACAAGGCGGCTGCAAGCAGCGGCGCCAGGCGTTTGCCGGTCGCAGCGGCAGAAAAGCGTTGTGAACAGGCTATGGTAAACTCCATTTTTCAATTTACTGTTCTGAGGCGTTCATTCTCTTATCATGCGAGGTAAAGTCAATCTGAAAGCACGGCATCACTGCTGCTGGACATATTGATTTTACTGTAAAATGTAACAGCGTGCGGGTTAGCTTGCTGACCATAACGCAACATCGCAACCGCTCTGAACGCTTTACCTGGGAATTTTGTCACTATGCAATATGAAGATCTCTACCGGCGCATCGCGCAGATCATCTTTAGCTGCGGGCCAGACGGTGCGCGTATGTTAATCGTGCAAGCGGAGCTGTTTGCAGATGAGGATGGCGGACAATATCAGTTTGATTATATTGATGAAAAGGGTGAGCCGGACTGGTTCGAACCGGACGCGCGCGCGATTGGCGATTTGACCGTGGCATTAAAAGCGTTTCAGCAATACTTTGTTGATAATGACATGACTCAAGGCCAGCCGGTATGGACGCACTGCACCATTACCGTTGACGTTGAGCAGGAGGCAATCAGCATTGATGTGCAGTAACGCAGGGCATCCATGCCCGAGCGATCAGGAGCGTAGCGCCACGATAGCGGCCGTTTTACGCGCCGTACGTTTGCGCTGCACCACTTGACTGGCAACCAGCACCAGCAGCGTCAGTAGCCCGGTAGCAACAATCTCCGCGCGGTGCTGCGCATTGAACAGCATCGAGGTCAGCACGCCAATAATAAAGATGATAGTCGCCCAGGTCAGGCCGGGAAATAGCCACATGCGGTATGTCAGCGTTTCGCCACGCGCTTCGCGCTTCTTACGCAGCACCAGATGCGATGCGGCAATCACCAGATAGACCAGCATGGCAATTGCGCCTGAACTGGCCAGCAGGAACGCGAATACCGCGTCGGGCGCCAGGTAATTGGCGATAACGGCGACAAAGGCGGCGGCGGTTGAGAAGAGCACTGCTACCCACGGCGTGCCGCTGCGCGTGGTGCGTGAAACAGCTGCCGGCGCATCGTGACGGCGCGAAAGCGAGTAGATCATACGCGATGCGGTATAGAGCGCGGAGTTAAGACAGCTGCACACCGCAATCAATACCACCACATCGACAATCTGACGGGCGTACGGCAGGTTCATCATCTCCATCGCCGTCTGATACGAGCCGGCGCCGCGTAACGATGGCGTGTTCCATGGCACCAGCGCGACCACCAGAAAAATCGATAACAGATAAAACAGGGCGATACGCCAGATGACGGAGTTGGTCGCCTGGGTAATCTGCTTTTTCGGTTCGCTCGACTCCGCGGCGGCAATCGTGACGATTTCAGTCCCCATAAAGGAGAACATGGTGGTGAGGATGGCAGCCAGTACGGCGCTGATACCGTTAGGCATAAAGCCATGGGTATCATAAAGATGCGAAATGCCCTGTGTACTGCTGCCCGGCAAAAGGCCAAACAGTGCCAGGCTGCCGACCACCAGGAAAGCCACGATCGCCACCACCTTGAGCAGGGCAAACCAGAACTCAAATTCACCGTAATTTTTCACGCTGAACAGGTTACTGATAGTGAGAAATGCGGTGATCGCCAGCGTGTACTGCCATACGGCGACGCCGGAGAACCATGAGTGCAAAATAGTGCCGGCGGCGTTGGCTTCCAGCGGGATCACCAGCACCCAGAACCACCAGTAGAGCCAGCCGATAGTAAAACCGGCCCAGCGCCCCAGGGATTTATCCGCGTAGGTTGAGAAGGAGCCGGAGTCAGGTGAGGCAACGGCCATCTCCGCCAGCATGCGCATAATCAGTACCACCAGCGTTCCCGCAGCGATATAGGCCAGCAGCACCGCCGGACCCGCTTCGGCAATGGCATGGCCGGAGCCGACAAACAGGCCTGCACCAATCACGCCCGCAATAGATAGCATACGCACATGGCGGGGCTTCAGGCCTTGTGCCAGGACATCAGCATTTTGAGCACTCATCAGTAAATCTCCCCATCGTCTCTCAGGCGGCGCCCGGCGCGGCCTGAGATGAAAGTGAAATGCCTGCCTGCGGCGTGCAGGCAGGAACAGGTTATGCGTCAGGCCTGCGGCTGGCTTAGCAGGCTGCCGAGGATGTCCAGCGCCTGACGGAACTGCGCAACAGGAATGGTGAGCGGGTAGAGGAAACGGATCACATTGCCCTGCGGACCGCAGGTGAGCAGGAGCAGCCCACGCTGCATAGCCTGCTGCTGAAGCGTTTGCGCGCTTTGTGCATCGCTGAACTCCACGGCAACCATGGAGCCGAGCGCGCGCACATCGGTAATGGCGCTGTTGTGGGCGCGGGCTTGTTGCAGAAAGGTATTCAGCTGCGCACCCAGCTGCGCCGAGCGCTCACACAGCTTCTCTTCGTCGATAACATCCAGTACTGCGTGTGCAGCGGCAATGGATAACGGATTACCGGCATAGGTGCCACCAAGGCCGCCGGGACCGGGCGCATCCATAATTTCAGCGCGGCCACTGACCGCCGATAGCGGCATCCCGCCCGCGAGGCTTTTCGCCATGGTGATCAGATCCGCTTTTACCGCGTAGTGCTCCATCGCGAACAGCTTACCGGTGCGGCCAAAACCGGTTTGGACCTCATCGGCAATCAGTAAAATGCCGTGCCGATCGGCCAGCGCGCGCAGCCGCGTGAAGAATTCCGCCGGGGCGATATGAAACCCGCCTTCGCCCTGTACCGGCTCCAGCACAATTGCCGCCACATCCTGCGGGGCAATATCCTGCGTGAAGATGTCGTCGAGGCTGGCGAGAGCGTCATCAATGCTGATACCGCTCACGCTATTTGGATAGCGGGCATGGAACACTGAGGCCGGCATGGGACCAAAGTCACGCTTATAAGGGGCCACTTTGCCGGTCATCGCCATGGTCATGAAGGTGCGTCCATGGAAAGCGTTGCCAAAGGTGATGATGCCGTGACGGCGGGTGGCTGCGCGCGCTACCTTTACGGCATTCTCCACCGCTTCCGCGCCGGTACTGAAGAAGGCGGTTTTGGCTTTGCCCGCAATTGGCACGCGCTGATTGATGCGCTCCGCCAGTGCAACGTAGCTCTCATACGGCGTCACCTGGAAGGCGGTATGGGTAAATTTTTCTAACTGATGCGCAATGGCCTGCACGATACGCGGGTGACGATGACCCGTGTTCAGCACGGCGATGCCGCCTGCAAAATCAATCCAGCTATTGCCCTCAACGTCACGCAGCGTGGCGTTCTCTGCCTGCTCAACATACCACTGACACAGGTTGCCGGTACCGCGCGGCAGGGCATCATCTTTACGTTGCTGCAGCTGACTGTTTTTACCTTCCATAACCTTTCCTTAGCGATAAGCGTCTTTACAAAACACGACAAACACGCTTATTTATGCCTGCACTGGCCGTTGTTGCCAGAGCCAATTTCATGGAAAAGGATGGAGCCAATTGCGGAGTTTATACGCCGATCATGTATTAGAACGTATGCAGTTTGTCGCTGAAGGCACCTTGCAACAGCGATTACTGCACTGTATGCAAGGTGCAATTGCTGAGGGGATTTTTCCACGCGGCTCGCGTCTGCCAGCCACGCGAGACCTGGCACGAGAACTTGCGGTATCCCGTAATACGGTCCTTAACGTCTATGAAAACCTGATGGCGCAGGGCTATGTCAACGCACGCACCGGCAGCGGTACCTGGATTGCAGAGGCGCTGCCCGAAGGCTGTTTGCAGAGCCCGCGCACTGCCGCCACCGTTCAGCCCTCCACGAGCCCGCCGGCGGCCCTCTCAAAACGCGGCGCAAGTCTGCTTGGCCATGCCAATGCCTCACCCTGGCAGTGGGGCGCGTTTGTACCGGGTGCACCTGATGTGCGCGAATTTCCCCATAAGCTGTTTAGTCAGATTCAGTCACGCCTGAACCGCGAGCCGGACATTGAGCGCCTGATCTACAGCAACAATGGCGGATGCCCGCAGCTGAGGCAGGCGCTGGCGGAGTATCTCAGCGTGGCGCGTTCAGTCCGCGCGGATGCGGAACAGATCATCATCACCGAAGGGGTGCATCAGGCGGTCGACCTGGTTACACGCGTACTGTGTGATGCTGGCGACACCGTGTGGATTGAAGAGCCAGGCTACTGGGGGACGCGCAACCTGCTACGCATCAACGGGCTAAAAATCCAGGCCAAAGCCGTGGATGAACAGGGCATTATTCCGGATTTAGCGCCGCGCAGCAGAGCGCCGAAAATGATATTTGTGACGCCGTCACATCAGTATCCACTCGGCGTTCATCTCAGCCTGGAGCGGCGTAAACAGCTGTTGGATCTGGCGCGCAAGCATAAAAGCTGGCTGGTGGAGGATGACTATGACAGTGAGTTCCGTTTTTCAGGCCAGCCCTTTCCCTCGCTACAAGGGTTTGAGCCTGACGCGCCGGTTATCTATATGGGCACCTTCAGTAAAACGCTCTACCCGGCGCTGCGGCTGGGCTATCTGGTGGTGCCGAAAGCGCTGGCGCAACCGCTGCGCATTGCGGCCGCCGAACTCTACCGCGGCGGACATCTGCTGGTTCAGCGCGCGCTGGCTGAGTTTATCCAGAAGGGCCACTATATGGCGCACATTCGCCGCATGCGTAAGCTCTACAGCCAGCGTCGGCGTTTTATGACCGGACTGATTACGCGTTATCTCGGTCCGGCTTTTATGCCAGCGGTTAATCATGAAGCTGGCCTGCATCTGGTGCTTAATCTGCCTGCCGGCAGTGACGATGTGGCGATTGCCGCCCTGGCGTTGCAACGCGGCGTTAAGGTGCGCCCGCTGTCACAGTACTATATGCATCCGCAGGCGCGGCGCGGCTTGCTGCTGGGCTACGCCTGCGTGGATGAGCGCCAGTGCCAGGATGCGTTTGGCATTCTGAAAGCCTGCCTGGCCGAATCCGGGGCACTCTAGGGCCACGGTTTTACAGCGTTTGACCGATCCCGTTCAGACGCTGCACCACCGCCGGCGACAGGGTTAACATGCGGCTGGCCAGATTCTGTTGCAGATGTGCCGGTGACGAGGTGCCGGGAATCAGCAGGATATTGGCAGAGCGCTGTAGCAACCAGGCTAACGCGACCTGTAACGTCGATGCGTTAAGCTCCTCAGCCACCTGCGTAAGCTGTGCGGATTGCAGGGGCGAGAAGCCGCCGAGCGGGAAGAACGGCACATAGGCAATGCCCTGAGCAGCCAGTTGATCAATCAGCGCATCATCCTGACGGTGGGCAAGATTGTAGTGGTTCTGCACACAGGCAATCGGCGTCATTTTTTGGGCGTCTGTTACCTGCTGCAGCGTCACGTTACTCAGTCCGATATGCCGGATCAATCCGCGCTCTTTAAGCTTGATCATCGCCTCAACCTGCGCCTCCAGCGAACCCTCCACCGGCCCGTGTACGCTCAGCATAGAGCGCAGATTAACCACCTCCATCACCTCAAGGCCAAGGTTACGCAGGTTATCTTCAACCGCTTGGGTCAACTCATCCGGAGTAAGGGCAGGCAGCCAGTTGCCTTTGTCATCACGCCGGGCCCCGACTTTGGTCACGATAACCAGATCGTCAGCGTATGGGTGCAGGGCTTTGCGGATCAGTTGATTGGTGATATGGGGTCCATAGAAATCGCTGGTGTCGATATGATTGACGCCGGACGCAACGGCATCACGCAGGACCTGGATTGCCTTCTCTTCATCTTTCGGCGGACCAAATACGCCGGGACCGGCTAACTGCATGGCACCGTAACCGAGTCGCGCAACCTGGCGAGAGCCAAGCGTAAACGTCATTGCTGGATGGGACATGAGAACCTCCTTTACCATTGTGTGATTAGATTGTAATCACCCTGGCGCTGTGCAACTATCCATTGAAATCAGGACAGACTGTACGGAGTGGCGAACAATGGCGCTGGATATCTCGTTGCTACATGCGGTTGTGGCGGTGGCAAAGGCAGGCGGCTTTCGCGAAGCCGCTCGGATGACCGGCAGTAATGCTTCACGCTTGAGTGATGCGGTGCGAAGGGCTGAACAGCAACTGGGCGTACGGCTCTTTAATCGCACCACGCGCACCGTGATGCTGACTGAAGCAGGCCGCGTGTTAATGACGCGCCTGTTGCCGGCGATGAACGAGGTTGACGCGGCACTGGATGCGCTGAATACCTTCCGGAATACGCCCGGCGGTACGCTGCGATTAAATGTGCCAGTAAGCGCCGCGCGGCTGGTGTTACCGGCAATTGTGCCGGGCTTTTTGCAGCGCTATCCGGACATCCGGCTGGAGGTGGTGGCCGAGAGTAACGTGCAGGATATTTTCCGCGAGGGCTGTGATGCGGGCATCCGCTACGATGATCACCTGGAGCAAGATATGGTCGCGCTGCCGATTGGCCCGCGCGTACAGCGTTTTGCCGCCGCTGCGGCACCGGGCTATCTGGCGGCGCAGGGGATTCCGCAGCATCCGCGCGAGCTAATGCAGCATCGCTGTTTGTATGGCCGTTATGCAACCGGTGTGGTGGCGGAGTGGGAGTTTACGCGCGGCGAAGAGACCGTACGGTTGCAGCCACAGGGTCCGCTGATTTGTAGTATTGGTTCGGCGATGGAGTTGACCGTTTCCGCTGCGGTTGCCGGTGCCGGCATCGTGTATCTGTTTGAGGAGTGGCTAAAACCTGCGCTGGATAACGGCAGTCTGCAGCCGGTGCTGCCCGAATGGTGGCAACATTTTTCCGGGTTATGGCTCTACTACAACGATCGTCGGTTGATCCCGGCGCCGCTGCAGGCATTTCTGGATTATGTGCGCGAGCTGAATGCCCGCGCGAATTAATCGGATAAGAGCTATCCGTTACGGCGTTCCGTGAGGGGCGCCTGTTGGCTCGCAAAAAGTTGCTAACCCAACAGGCGGCGTGGCGACCCGCGAGGGCCGCCAGCTAATCAGGCGTTCAGCAACTGATTCGCGGTCTTCTCAACCAGCGCCAGCAGCGTTTTCACGTCATCCAGCGTCACGGTCGGGTTCAGCAACGTCAGTTTCAGGCAGGTCACACCTTCACTCTCGGTCACGCCAACGTTGGCGCGGCCAGACTCCAGCAGAGCATCGCCGATACGCTGGTTGAACAGGGCAACCTGCGCGTTATCGGTCAGCTGCGCCGGGCGATAGCGGAACAGCACGCTTGCCAGCTGTGGCTGCATCACCAGCTCCAGACGCGGCTCGGCGGCAACAAACGCCGCAACGTCCTGCGCCAGGCTGACACCGTGATCGATGATCGCGGCATACTGCTTCTGACCCAGTGCTTCCAGACCCATCCACAGTTTCAGCGCATCGAAACGGCGCGTTGTCTGCAGTGATTTTGACACCAGGTTCGGTACGCCCGCCTCTTCGTCAAACTCAGAGTTGAGGTAGGCCGCCTGATAACGCATCAGCTCATAATGACGCTCATCTTTCAGCAGGAATGCGCCGCAGCTGATGGTCTGGAAGTACTGCTTGTGGAAATCCAGGGTAACGGAATCCACCAGCTCCAGGCCATCAAGATAGTGGCGATACTTCTCAGACAGCAGCAGTGCGCCGCCCCAGGCTGCGTCAACGTGGACCCAGATATTGTGTTTTGCCGCAATGCCGGCAATTTCACGCAGCGGATCGATTGCGCCTGCATCGGTGGTACCGGCAGTGGCGACGATAGCCAGAATCTGCTCGCCGTTCGCTTCTGCCTGAGCCAGTTTAGCCTGCAGATCGTTCACGTCCATACGGGCAAATTTGTCTGACTTCACCTGCACCACAGACTGATAGCCGTGGCCCAGCAGCGCCATGTTCTTCTGCACCGAGAAGTGGGCATTTTCAGAGCACAGCACTTTGATCTTGCGCAGATCGCCGGTGATACCGTGCTGCTGTACAGAGTGGCCCTGACGCGCATAGAACGCATCACGCGCCAGCATCAGACCCATCAGGTTGCTCTGCGTGCCGCCGCTGGTGAATACGCCAGCGTCCCCCGCCGGGTAGCCAACCTGCGAGCGCAGCCACTCAATCAGTTTGATCTCAATGATGGTGGCAGAAGGGCTCTGATCCCACGAATCCATACTCTGGTTCGTGGCATTGATCAGTACCTCTGCCGCCTGGCTGACCACCAGGCTCGGGCAGTGCAGATGCGCCACACACTGTGGGTGATGCACGGCCAGGCTATCTTTCAGGAAATACTCAATCGCACGTTCAATCGCGGCCTGGTTACCCAGGCCGTTTGGATTGAAGTCGAGCGTAATACGCTCGCGCAGCTCGGCAACGGATTTGCCCTGATACATTTCAGGCTGTTGCAGCCACTGCACAACCGCGGCGCTGCTCTGGGCAATCGCCTGCTGGTACGCCTCAATGCTCTGTGCAGAGGCGGCCAGAATCGGGTTTACTTCAGACATTTACGCTTCCAGTCAAACAGGTTTCACGCCAGCGCCAATCAGCGCCTGCTCAAATTTATCCAGGAATACAGCCAGCTCATCGTTGGTGATCAGCAGCGACGGCAGCAGACGCAGCACTGCGCCATGACGGCCACCGCGCTCCAGGATCAGACCTGCTTCGAAGCACTTCTTCTGCAGCAGGGCAGAGAGCTCGCCGTCGGCAGGCAGGCTACCCATGTGATCCGCTGCTTCATCAGGTTTAACGATCTCAATACCGATCATCATGCCAAGACCGCGCACGTGACCAATAACCGGGAAGCGTTTAGCCATCTGGTTCAGCTGTGCTTTCAGCCATTCGCCCTGTTCAGCCACTTTGCCGGCAATATTTTGCTCGGTCAGCACTTTCAGGGTCGCCAGGCCGGTCGCCATCGCCAGCTGGTTGCCGCGGAAGGTACCGGTGTGGTGACCAGGTGACCAGGCATCAAACTGCTTCTTAATACCCAGAACAGCCAGTGGCAGACCGCCGCCCACGGCTTTAGACATCACGATGATGTCCGGCTCAATGCCCGCGTGTTCGAAGGCGAAGAATTTACCGGTACGGGCAAAGCCCGCCTGTACTTCATCCAGAATAAGCAGAATGCCGTGCTCCTGCGTGACTTTGCGGATGCGCTGCAGCCACTCAGCCGGTGCCGGGTTTACACCGCCTTCGCCCTGAACCGCTTCGAGAATCACGGCAGCAGGTTTACGCACGCCGCTCTCAACGTCGTTGATCAGGTTGTCGAAGTAGTAAGTCAGCGCTTTAACGCCAGCTTCACCACCAATGCCCAGCGGGCAGCGGTACTGATGCGGGTACGGCATGAACTGTACTTCAGGCATCATGCCATTGACGGCTTCTTTTGGTGACAGGTTGCCCGTGACAGCGAGCGCACCGTGCGTCATGCCGTGGTAACCGCCAGAGAAGCTGATCACGCCAGTACGGCCGGTGACTTTTTTTGCCAGCTTAAGCGCCGCTTCAACGGCATCCGCACCGGAAGGACCGGTGAACTGAAGGCAGTACTCTTTACCCTGGCCTGGCAGCAGCGAGAGCAGAGACTCAGAAAATTGATCTTTAAGAGGTGTTGTCAGATCAAGAGTATGTAACGGCAAGCCGCTGGTAATGACATTTTGGATGCTCTGCAGAACATCAGGATGGTTATGACCAAGTGCCAGCGTCCCTGCGCCAGCCAGACAGTCAAGATATTGC
>Ga0157361_1000101_pt1 | contig 47366 bp, 45 predicted proteins | sample AttlaeALBM2_FD_111481 | JGI IMG/M metagenome (GOLD analysis project Ga0157361, IMG submission 111481) | Fungus gardens microbial communities from leaf cutter ant in Ribeirão Preto, State of São Paulo, Brazil - Atta laevigata ALBM2 | ecosystem: Host-associated > Fungi > Mycelium > Unclassified ...
CGGTGACCAAAGGCCAGCTGCTGATGACCATTGACGATCGCATCTACCGCCAGCGGGTGCATCAGGCCCAGGCGCAGCTCGACATGAAAATCGCCGCGCTGAACAATAACCAGCAGCAGCGCCGCAGCGCCGAGGCGACCATTGCCAGCAATAAAGCCGCGCTGGAGAATGCCAAAGCCCAGGCGCTGAAAAGCAGCCTCGATCTCAAACGTGTGGAAAATCTGGCTGCTGACGGCTCGCTCTCGGTACGCGAGCGCGATGCATCACGCGCCGCCAATGCGCAGGGCCAGGCGCAGATGCGTCAGGCGGAAGCGCAGGTGGCCGTGTCACAGCAGAATCTGCAAACGGTCATCGTCAATCGCGCCTCGCTGGAGGGCGACGTTGCCAGCGCGAAAGCCGCCCTGGAGCTGGCCCGGATCGATCTGGCGAACACGCGGATTATTGCGCCGGACAGCGGCCAGCTGGGGCAGCTTTCAGTACGTAAGGGAACCTGGGTTACCGCTGGCTCGCGCCTGACCTCTGTCGTTCCGGATAACAAATGGATTATCGCTAACCTCAAAGAGACGCAGCTGGCGCGGGTGCGTCCCGGCCTGCCGGTGACCATCCGCGTGGACGCGCTGGAGGGGAGACGCTTTGATGGCCGCGTTGAGTTTATTTCGCCCGCGGCCGGTTCAGAGTTCAGCGCCATTTCGCCGGATAACGCCACCGGTAACTTCGTTAAAATTGCCCAACGTATTCCGGTACGGATCAGAATTCTGGGCGATGACCTGCAGCAGTTGCGCCCCGGTATGTCTGTGGAAGTGAACATTGATACCGCGGCTGAACCGCACAAGGATGCGCCATGAAGCGGCTACTGCTGGCCTCGCTTAGCGCGCTGATGCTGAGCGGCTGTGCCACGGAGGTGGAGAGAGCGCCATCGTCTCTGCCGATTCCGGAAAGCTGGCGGCAGCAAGTCGGGCCGCACGCCGCGCCGGAGGCGCAGTGGTGGCAAGCTTTTGGTGATAATCAGCTTAACCGGTTGGTGGAGCAGGCGCTGCAGCACAACAGCGATATCTTGATCGCCCGCTCCCGCGTCGATCAATACCGTGCTCAGCTGCGTGCCGCACAGGGCGATAACTTCCCGACGCTCTCTGCGGGCGTGGCGGCGACGCATCAGCGTGCGCTCTCATCCGCGACCGGAGAGCCCTATGAGAGCGCAGTGTTTCAGGGACTGCTGCAATCAAGCTACGACGTCGATTTGTGGGGCAGCCGCAGTAGCAGCATCCGCGCCACGCAGGCTACGCTGGATGCGCAACGCGCCGCAGCGTCTGCGGCAGAACTGACCGTAGCCAGTTCGGTAGCCTCCGGCTATCTCAGCCTGTGCGCGCTGGATGAGCAGCTGCGCGTGACCGAAGCGACGCTGGCAACGCGGGAGAACTCGCTTAAGCTGGCGCAGCGTCAGTTTGAGGCAGGTTACACCTCCCGGCTCGAGTGGATGCAGGCCGCCTCAGAGTATCAAACCGCCAAAGCGCAGGTGCCGCAGTTGCAGCATCAGATTGTGCAGCAGGAGAACGCGCTAAGCGTGCTGGTAGGGATGAATCCGCGCGCCATTGCGCGCAATAGCCAGTTTGATCATATCCGGCCGCAGACGCTGCCGGCGTTGCTGCCCTCGCAGCTGCTGAATCGTCGCCCGGATATCGTGCAGGCGCAGCGCCAGCTGCTGGCCGCCGATGCCTCGCTGGACTCGGCGAAGGCTCAGCTGTTGCCATCGCTCAACCTGACCGCCAGCGGCACGCTGCAAAGTAGTCATCTGCATGAGCTGCTGGCAAATCCGTTCCGTCTGTGGAGCATAGGCGGGAGCGTGCTGGCGCCGTTACTCAATCGTGAAGCGCTCACCGCACAGGTTGACGTGGCGATGGCCTCGCGCAATCAGGCGCTTTACGGCTATGAAAAAGTGGTGCGCAACGCCTTCTCGGAAGTGGATGACGCAATGGATGCCATTCGCCGCAGTGAGCAGCAGCTTACCGAGCTGGAGCAGCAGGCGCGCTTTGTGGCTGAAGCATACCGTATTGCCCATAACCGCTATCAAAACGGTTACGCCTCCTATCTTGATGAACTCGATGCGCAGCGCACGCTGTTCACGACGCAGCTCAATATTGTCTCCGTGAAAAATACGCTGCTGCTGGCGCAGATCGATCTCTACCGCGCCTTGGGCGGTGGCTGGCAGGGTTGAGGGCCGTACCGCAGTAACCGATCGCCTTACATTCGGCTAAAACCAGGATGCCCATATTAACGTTCGCCATCAGTGGCGAACGCTCATGATCTCTCCCTGCAGGATTTCGCTTGCATTTAGCACCGCACCCCGCATAATCGCAAACCGCAATAATAATGATTCTCAGTATGTTTTGCATTAGGGGATATCCATGCGCAAACCGCCTTTCAATCCCGGACTGAAACCGACGCTGCTGGCTGTAATGGTTAGCGCCGGTTGTTTGCCAGTGATGGCTGCAACAACTCACACCAACACCACTCAAAAAGAGCAGCAGGCGCTTACCGTGACCGCCACGCCAGAGAGCGATTTCAGGCCCGGCGGTAATGATGTAGTGCCGGCTTTCCTTGACGGACAGATTGCACACGGCGGCCGTCTCGGCATGCTCGGTGAACAGAACGCCATGGATGTGCCGTTCAATGTGATCGGCTACACCTCAAAGATGATTCAGGACCAGCAGGCGCAAACCATTGCTGATGTGGTGCGTAACGATGCGGGCGTACAAAACGTTAAAGGCTACGGCAACTTTGCTGAGAGCTACCGCATTCGCGGCTTTGAGCTCGACGGCGACGATATGACGTACGGCGGGTTAGCGGGCGTTGTGCCGCGTCAGGTGATGGATGCCTCGCTCATTGATCGCGTCGAGATCTTTAAAGGCGCGAACAGTCTGGTAAACGGTGCGGCCTCATCGGGCGTCGGCGGTATGATCAACCTGGAGCCAAAACATGCGGAAGAGGCGCCCATTACGCGCGTTGGCGTTGATTACACCTCTTCATCACAGGTCGGCGGCACGCTGGATGTGGGACGCCGCTTCGGCGATAACAATCAGTTTGGTGTACGCCTGAATGCGGTACACCGTGAAGGCGAAACCGGCGTTGACGGTGAGAAGAAACGTACCACGGCTGCCTCCGTAGGGCTTGATTACCGTGGCGATCGGCTGCGGACTTCACTGGATGTGGGTTACCAGAAAAAGAGCTTCCACGGCGGTTTGCAAGGGGTGAAATTTGCCGGCGCGGGCGTCATCCCGGCCGTGCCGTCCAACTCGCACAACTACAGCCAGAAATGGGTGTACAGCGATATGGAATCTGAGTTTGGCATGGCCAAAGCGGAGTACGATATTACCGACAGCTGGACAGCCTATGCCGGGCTTGGTGCGCAGCACGCGCATGAAACTGGTAACTACGGCGCACCTACCATTACGAACAGTAACGGTGACGGCAGCATCAGCAGCTTCTACTCCAACCGCATTCAGGACAACATGAGCGGTATGGTTGGCCTGCGCGGTGATTTCCATACGGGATGGGTCAGCCACAAAGTCAACGTGGGCTACTCTGCGCTCACCACAAATGCAAAAAACGCCTACAACATGTCGCTGGTCGGCACACCGTTTAATATTTACAACAGCGGCGATGTGGCAGAGCCCGCCGTGACGTTCGCGGGCGGCAAATTCTCCGATCCGCTTACCACTTCACGCACCCGTACGCAGGGATATCTGCTGAGCGATACGCTGGGCTTATTTGACGATACGCTGCTGTTTACCGTGGGTGCGCGTCATCAGAAAGTAGTGGTGCGCAGCTATAACTACAACACGGGTGCCGAGAACGTCGACTCGCGCTATACCAACGACCGCTGGATGCCGACCTACGGCGTGGTATATAAGCCGTGGAAAGAGGTTGCGTTCTACGCTAATCACACCGAAGCGCTGCAGCCGGGTGAAACCGCGCCTAAAGATGCGGTTAACTACGGTACCGTCACGGGCGTGGCTCACTCGAAGCAGAATGAAATTGGCGTGAAAACCGATTTTGGCCGCATCGGTGGCTCGCTGGGTCTGTTTGAGATTCAGAAACCCTCCGGCATCATCAACAGTGACAATGTCTATGTGATGGACGGTGAACAGCGCCATCGCGGCCTGGAAGCCAATGTGTTCGGCGAGCCGGTGCTGGGGCTGCGCCTGAATGCCAGCGCGACCTGGATCGATCCGGTGATGAAGAGAACCAACGGTGGCACTTATGACGGTAAACAGGCTATTGGCGTACCGCGCTACACTTACGTGCTGGGCGCTGAGTATGACATCAAACCGATCGAGGGGCTGACGGCCACGGCGCTGCTCAACCACAGCGGTTCACAATACGCTAACTCTGCCAATACCCTGAAGCTGGATAGCTACACAACGCTGGATCTTGGCGTGCGCTACCGCATGAAGGTTAATCAGAATGATATGGTATGGCGCGTGGGCGTTGAGAACGTCACCAATGAGAAATACTGGTCGAATGTGGACGATACCGGCACCTACCTGGCGCAGGGCGATCCGCGTACGCTCAAAGTCAGCATGAGCTACGACTTCTGAGCAACCGACAGCGGCGTAGCCTGACGCGCCGCTGTCATTGCACAGCGAAATAATTCTGTAACTTAACCTCTATTCCATTACACTCTGTGCGGCAATCCTGCTGAGAAACTCGCCTTTTGCTATTGAGTCACCATGCATTCACCCGACGATCATGACGAACCTTTACGCCAGCCGCTTGATGACGCGCACTTCGCCATTGTGGTGCTTGCAGTGACCTCGGTGACGCTTATAATCTTTGTCCTGATCATAACGCTATGGATGAGCTGAGGCCTGCAGCGTAAGCCCGCAAGGAGATGTCGATGGAATCCCGCGATGACAAACTGATTGCAATTATCGGCCTGCTTTCTGCCTGTTTAATTGGCGTCGTGTTCCTCTTCACCATGACCTGGTTAACCGATGTGCGGCAGCCTGCCGATTCCGGGCTGGATGTACAAACCTGCCCGTCTGTCCCACGTACGACTCAACAAACTTAATCCTGCTGGCGGTTCTGCCACTTAATCTGCTGGCTGCGCAGCTCCAGCGCCAGCGCTTCATGCAGCGTACGGTTGCCATTGGCATCGCCTAAACCCAGCAGCGCTCCCGGTGAGCGGCGATCGTCAGCCCACGCCGGATACTCAATCACCGGATAGAGGGAAATGCCCTCCAGCGCCACACCCTGTTCCAGCGCCAGCCGCGCCTCTTCACTGATATGACGTAACCATGGCGCTCGCGCATCACCCTCTGCGCCGGTCTCTGCCAGCAACAGCGGGCGCTGATAGCGCTGCCAGCACTGCAGCAACAGGCGATGCAGCGGCTGATAGTGCGCGTGATCGGGCGGAATAGTGGCGCCGGAGAAGAACCAATGATTATCCGGGTAGTAGTTGAGGCCTAGAATATCGAGAAAATCTTCACGTCCGCCCAGCTCCGGCGCGCGCCGTCCGGCCAGCCAGTCCCAGGCCTCGAACTGCGCCTGATGCTGGCTATCCGCGTATGGCTTGCTGTCGGGGTTATCAGGATCGGCAGCGATCTGTACCAGCGGATCGGTCAGGACGAAACGCGCGTCAGGATAGACCTCGCGAATCGCATACATCGCCGCCAGCGACGCGCGCACCAGCTGGCGCTTTAGCTCGCGGCCGCGTTCACTGGCATAGGGATCAAGCCAGGAGACATCGGCCCCGGCCCATGACCAGAAGGAGATTTGGTTGATGGGGGTGAAAAAGGGCTGCTCAATGCCCTCATCGCGCATCAGCTGCGCCATTGCCCGGGCAAAGCGTCCAAAGTGATCCACGAACGGTGCTTTCCAGATATCCAGATGATCGGGATAGCCGAAGTGCGCCAGCTCCCAGATAATCTGCATATTGTGCCGCGCCGCCGCGTGCACCATCGGCAGGAAACTGCGCCAGTCATACGCATTGGGCGTGGCTTCAATCAGGTGCCAGCGTGCGCCATCACGCGCCGTGTGCAGGCCTAACTGCGCCAGCGTGGCGTAATCTCGCTCCAGCAGCATGTCATGACCGCTGCTGATCACCATATCAATCCGTCGCCCGCCGCTGCGACAGGCGGTAGAGCAGGGGAAGCTGCCCTGAAAAAAGCTGCGAAACAGGTGGGGCCGATGGCGCGGGGATAGCTGAGTCATAATCCTCTCCTCACGGTGAACGCTGCATGCAGAACGCCTGGCTAAGTCTAGACTAAATTAACGGTGCACCAGGGAGCGGAAGCGGAAGGCTCCGATTGCGAACCGGTGCAGTTGCTACCAATAATAATAACGTCAGCCCAGTCAGGGATTAACAATGAGCGAAGCGGCAACGCAGCGGCCCGATGAGCGTCCGCGCGATGAATTACGACAAAGTGTAGAGCAGCAGTGTGCGCAGCATCCGGATCTGAGCGGTATTCATCCGCTGAATGATGGGCTGGATGCGTTTGCCGCCCGTTATCTATTAATGGGCATGGCGCAGCACACCATTGATGTGCAGTACTACATCTGGCACAACGACATGTCAGGCCGGTTACTGTTCAGCGCGTTACTCGATGCTGCCCAGCGCGGCGTGCGGGTACGTCTTTTGCTGGATGATAACAACACTCCGGGTCTGGATGACACGCTGGCTGAACTCGATCGCCATCCCAACATCGCGGTGCGTCTGTTCAACCCCTTCTCATTCCGTACGTTGCGGGCGCTGGGCTATCTGACTGACTTTGCACGCCTTAATCGCCGCATGCACAATAAGAGCCTGACGGTAGACGGCGCGGTGACGCTGGTGGGCGGTCGCAATATTGGGGATGAATATTTTGGCACCGGCAATGAGCCGCTGTTTACCGATCTGGATGTGCTGGCCATCGGTCCGGTCGTTGCAGAGGTAACCGACGACTTTGAACGCTACTGGCACAGTAAAGCGGTCTCACCGCTGCGCAGCGTGGTGGATATTGATGCCGGGAGCGCTGAGGCCGTGCGCTTGCCGCCCGAGTGGCAGCACAGTGAACCGGTGCAGCGCTATCTGGCGCGGCTGGAGAGATCGCCCTTCGTCAGCCAGATGGCGCAGGGCGCACTCGACATGACCTGGGCGCATACGCGGCTGCTGAGCGACGATCCGCGTAAAGGCCTGGGCAAAGCGCGCCGCCGCAGCCTGCTGCCGCAGCGCATGCTGGAGGTTATCGGTACGCCCCAGCAGCAGTTCGATATTATCTCGGCCTATTTTGTGCCAACGCGTGCCGGCGTCGCGCAGCTGTTAACGCTGAAACGGCGCGGCGTAAAAATTGCCATTCTGACTAATTCGCTGGCTGCGAATGATGTCTCGATTGTGCATGCCGGCTATGCGCGCTGGCGTAAGAAGCTATTACGTCACGGTATCGCCCTGTATGAACTGAAACCGCAGGCCAGGGCCGGCGACGCCCCACACGATCGCGGCCTGACCGGTAACTCAGGTTCCAGCCTGCACGCGAAGACCTTCACCGTCGATAACCGCAAGGTGTTTATTGGCTCATTTAACTTTGATCCCCGCTCAGCGGTGCTGAATACCGAGATGGGGCTGGTGATTGAGAGTGAAGCGCTGGCGCAGCAGACGCATCAGCGCTTTAGTCACGGCATGCGCGATCGCGCCTGGGCACTGCGGCTGGATAAGTGGGGCCGGGTTAACTGGGTGGAGTACGGTGATGAAAGCGGCGAAGTGGTGCATAAACATGAGCCGCAGTGTACGTGGCTGCAGCGTTTGCTAGTCAGGTTAGTGTGGCGTCTGCCAGTAGAGTGGCTGCTGTAAGGCTGCGGGATGGCTGGCGACCGGTCAGGGCCGCCATTCATTCCGTTACTTCGGCTGCTGAGGTTTGCCTGAAAACAGAAAACGCAGCAGCGGAATACGCAGATGGATTTCGTACAGTAAAAAGGCGATACCGAACACCATTACCAGACCGGTGAAAAAGCCCAGCGTATTGTTGCTGATGTGCGGAGTGACGAAAATACCGTACAGGATAGTGAGTGGGTGGTGCACCAGATAGATAAACAGCGAAGCATTCACCAGATACATGATGCGGGGCGAATGGCTGTTCAGCAGCTTGTGACCAAAGCTGAAGCAGACATTCAGCATGCACAATCCCATCAGCGTAGAGATAAGCGCATCCATCTCATACAGCCACCCTTCACCGCTGCTGTAGCGCTGATTCAGGCAGTACGCGATAAAGACCACAATGGCCCCAAAGCACATCACCGGATTGAAGCGCACAAACAGCGCTTTCAGGGCCGGATGTTTCCAGCTCAGCGCGCCCAGCATAAAGAACGGCAGGAAGAACAGGGATTGCATCACGGCGATGCTGAACAGACCATCCATCAGCAGGGTCGGCGCAAAGTAGAAGATTATGCGGCGGAAGGCGCACCATAGCAGGGCGTAAGCCAGCAGCGCCAGCGTCAGTTTGCCCCAGCCAACCTGATGATAATCGATACGGTGCTGCTGCTGGCGCAGCCAGCGGAACGTCAGCATGCCCAGCGCAGTGAGGATCACCAGCACCAGCAAAAACCACAGATGTGAAATCAGATCCCACATCAGTGCGTTGTACTTCTCGTACAGAGAGAAGCGTGACCAGTCGCCGACCTTATCCGTGAGATTTTTCAGCAGGAAAAACTGCGGCAGCGTAATGAGCGGCACGGCAGTAAGCAGTGGTATGCCCACACGCTCCATGCGCACCTTCAGCCAGCGGTTTGGCTGATAGCGCAGGTAGAGCATGTAGGAAAAATAGCCTGAAATAACAAAGAACACCTGCATGCGGAAGGCGTGAATAAAATCATTAAACACCGTCAGCCACAACGAAGCATCATGGCTGTTTACCGACCAGCGTTGGGTGGAGTAAATCAGGGAGACGTGAAATGGCACGCCCAACAGCATTAAATAGGCTCGAATCGAGTCGAGAAAATATTCACGTTCGGGTTTTGCTGAACTCATAAGCTTCCGGTTGGTCAGTTTACTTGCCGGTTTCACCCTGAAACCGGATTATGCCGGCTCAAATTCTGGCGGCTGTAAACAGCGTATACTATCAGGTGAATCTGGTTCTTGATCTTCCGGGTTTAATTATCTGAAAAGTACACTTTTGGCTTACGAATCAGCGGAACAATCTTTTACATAAGCTGTCGGAAAACCGAATAATCCTTTAAGATAAATGGGTTTGATCTAAGCACACGAAAGGGGGGGATGTGCTGACTAAAGTGAAAAATAAAGGCGGGCTGGTGAAGATGCGCTGGACAAGTGCTGCAGTTCTGCTGGCGTTGTACGCCAATAACAGCTGGGCGTTTACTATTGATGATGTGGCGAAACAGGCTAAGACACTGGCAGGAAAAGGTTTTGAAGCGCCAAAAAGCAATTTACCCTCTCAGTTTCGTGAAATGAAATTTGCTGATTATCAGCAGATCCAGTTTAACCACGACAAAGCATACTGGGGCAAACTGCGTACGCCGTTTAAGCTCGAGTTCTATCATCAGGGGATGTATTTCGACACGCCGGTAAAAATCAATGAGGTTACCGCGTCGTCCGTCCGTGAAATCAAATATAACCCTGATTATTTCAACTTCGGCAACGTTAAGCACGATGCCGATGCCGTTAAAAACCTTGGCTTTGCCGGGTTTAAGGTTCTCTATCCTTTGAATAAAAAGGGTAAAGACGACGAAATTTCCAGCTTCCTGGGCGCAAGCTATTTCCGCGTCATCGGTGAAGGCCAGGTTTATGGTCTCTCCGCGCGTGGTCTGGCTATCGATACCGCGCTGCCATCGGGCGAAGAGTTCCCGCGCTTTAAAGAGTTCTGGATCCAGCGTCCGAAACCGCAGGACAAACAGCTGGTGATCTATGCGCTGCTGGATTCGCCGCGTGCTGCCGGTGCATACCGCTTCACTATTAAACCGGGCAAAGCCTCGACCGTTGATGTGCAGTCTAAAATCTATCTGCGCGATAACGTTGGCAAGCTTGGCGTGGCACCGCTGACCAGCATGTTCCTGTTCGGCGCTAATCAGCCTTCGCCGGTCAGCAATTTCCGTCAGGAGCTGCATGACTCAAACGGTCTGTCGATCCACGCCGGTAACGGCGAGTGGATCTGGCGTCCGCTTAATAACCCGCGCCACCTGGCGGTAAGCACCTTTACCGTGGAAAATCCAAAAGGATTTGGCCTGCTGCAGCGCGGCCGCGATTTCAGCCACTACCAGGATCTTGACGATCGTTACGATCTGCGTCCGAGCGGCTGGGTTGAGCCACAGGGTGACTGGGGCAAAGGCCGTGTAGAGCTGGTTGAGATTCCAACTGCCGACGAAACCAACGACAACATCGTTGCGTTCTGGACGCCGGAGAGCCTGCCAGAGCCGGGCAAAGAGATGAACTTCCAGTATCGCCTGCACTTCACACGTGATGAGAATCAGCTGCACCAGGATGATGTCGCCTGGGTGAAGGATACGCTGCGTTCCGCTGGCGATGTGAAGCAGTCAAATCTGGTGCGTCAGCCTGACGGCTCTATCGCTTTCACCGTTGACTTTACCGGTAAAGAGATGAGCACGCTGCCGGAAGATACGCAGGTTGCACCGCAGGTTAGCGTAGGCAATAACGCTGACGTGGTGGAGCAGAGCGTTCGCTACAATCCGGTGACCAAAGGCTGGCGTCTGGTGTTGCGTCTGCGCGTGAAAGATAACAAGCAGCCGACCGAAATGCGTGCGGCGCTGGTGAGCGGCGACAAGACATTGACGGAAACCTGGAGCTATCAGTTACCTGCCAATGAATAAATCGACTTTTTTACCTCAATCATACGTGGAGGCGCTGCCGCTTGATGCGGCAGGGCGCGCGCGTCTCAGCGCCTCGCTGCAGAACGCGCAGGCGTTCCACGCGATCCATACGCTGCTGGGGCATGATATTGCCGCCAGCGAACGCCCGGATGATGCGCCGCTGCAATCGGTCTCATCCCGGGTTGAGATGGCCTGGCCGGACTCCCTTGCCGGCGGTCAGCAGCTCAGTAAGGATTATCTCGATCGCACCACGCTGAAGGCGATGCCGCCCGTAAAGCGTTCGCTGATGTTCCCGGAAGCCTGGCGCACCAACCCGATTGCGCGCGCCTGGGATTCGCTGCGCGGACAGAAGGCTAATCCGCGTTATGCCACGGTTGAAGAGCAGAGGGCGGAAGATAAGTGGCGTCATGTCGGCTCAATGCGCCGCTATGTGCTACTGATTCTGACCATTTTACAGACCGTGGTCGCAACCTGGTACATGAAGACCATTCTGCCGTATCAGGGCTGGACGCTGCTCGATCCCGTCGAGCTGTTTAACCAGAACTGGCTACAGTCGGTGGAGTTGATTCTGCCGTACATCCTGCAAACCGGGATCCTGTTCCTGTTTGCCATTCTGTTCTGCTGGGTCTCGGCCGGTTTCTGGACCGCGCTGATGGGCTTCCTGCAGCTGCTGATTGGCCGCGACAAGTACAGCATCTCTTACTCTACCACCGGCGATGAGCCGCTGAACCCGGACCACCGCACTGCGCTGATCATGCCGATCTGCAATGAGGACGTGGAGCGCGTGTTTGCGGGGCTGCGCGCGACATGGGAATCGGTGAAGCGCACCGGCAATGCGGAGCACTTTGATGTCTACATCCTGAGCGACAGCTACGATGCCGATATCGCCATTGCCGAGCAGAAAGCGTGGATGGAGCTGGTGCGTGATGTGGGCGGAGCCGGCAAGATCTTCTATCGCCGCCGCCGTCGTCGCGTGAAGCGTAAAAGCGGCAACATCGATGACTTCTGCCGTCGCTGGGGCAGCAACTATAGCTACATGGTTGTGCTGGACGCCGATAGCGTCATGAGCGGTGAGTGCCTGAGCGGCCTGGTGCGCATGATGGAAGCTAACCCGAACGCCGGGATTATCCAGTCTTCGCCGAAAGCATCGGGAATGGATACGCTCTATGCGCGCTGCCAGCAGTTCGCTACGCGCGTGTACGGTCCGCTGTTTACGGCCGGTCTGCACTTCTGGCAGCTGGGTGAATCGCACTACTGGGGCCATAACGCCATTATTCGCGTACAGCCGTTTATTGAGCACTGTGCGCTGGCACCGCTGCCCGGTGAAGGCTCGTTTGCCGGTTCGATTCTGTCGCACGACTTCGTAGAAGCGGCCCTGATGCGCCGTGCGGGCTGGGGCGTGTGGATCGCTTACGATCTGCCGGGCTCCTATGAGGAGCTGCCACCGAATCTGCTGGATGAGCTGAAGCGTGACCGTCGCTGGTGCCACGGTAACCTGATGAACTTCCGCCTGTTCCTGGTAAAAGGCATGCACCCGGTGCACCGTGCGGTGTTCCTGACCGGCGTTATGTCCTATCTCTCCGCACCGCTGTGGTTTATGTTCCTGGCGCTCTCTACTGCGCTGCAGGTGGTACATACGCTAATGGAGCCGACCTACTTCCTGCAGCCGCGCCAGCTGTTCCCGGTGTGGCCGCAGTGGCGTCCCGATCTTGCGATTGCGCTGTTCTCGACCACGCTGGTGCTGCTGTTCCTGCCGAAGCTGCTCAGCGTCGTGTTGATCTGGTGTAAAGGGGCGAAAGAGTATGGTGGGGCGTTCCGTCTGTTTGTCTCGCTGCTGCTGGAGATGCTGTTCTCCGTGCTGCTGGCGCCGGTGCGTATGCTGTTCCACACCGTGTTTGTGGTTAGCGCCTTCCTCGGCTGGGAAGTAGTGTGGAACTCTCCACAGCGTGACGATGATGCTACGCCGTGGAGTGAAGCGTTCCGCCGTCACGGCTCACAGATGCTGCTGGGTATTGTCTGGGCAGTCGGTATGGGCGTGCTGGATCTCAACTTCCTGTGGTGGCTGTCACCTATCGTGTTCTCACTGATTCTGTCGCCATTCGTTTCGGTGATGTCCAGCCGGGCAACGGTCGGCCTGAAGAGTCGCAAAGCGAAGCTGTTCCTGATTCCGGAAGAGTTTGAGCCGCCGAAAGAGCTGGTTGATACTGACCACTATCTGCAGCTGAACCGCGAACGTGCACTGAAAAACGGCTTTATGCACGCCCTGTTCAACCCGGCGTTTAATGCGCTGGCGACGGCCATGGCGACATCACGCCATAAGCAGAGCACCTTGCTGGATCACGCACGCGATCGCCGTGTCGATCAGGCATTGAGCGATGCGCCGGAGAAGCTGAATCGCGAGCAGCGTTTGCAGCTGATTAGCGACCCGGTAGTACTGGCGCGCGTGCATTCACGTTTGTGGGAGAGTGCCGGGAAGTACCATCAGTGGGTTGAAAGCTATCAGAAGCTGACGCTGAACCCTCAGGCGCTGCCTCAGCGTACCTGATGACCGGCAGTATGAAAAAAGCGGCAGAGATGCCGCTTTTTTTTGTCTCATTTTCCCGACCGTGCGTTAAGCAGTGCAGCGTGGAGCGAAGCGTTGCCTGACACAATCTTTACGCGCCGGGATATACCTTTTTCTGGTGTGGCGGGTAAACTGGCGCCAGTTCATTGTGAGTACAGATTGTGAATCCATTCATGAAATCAATTGCCCTGTGTGCTGCGATGCTGCTGCTGAGCGGCTGCGGTAGCATCATTAGCCGCACGCTTCCCGGACAGGGGCACGGCAATCAATACTATCCCGGCGTACAGTGGGATGTGCGCGACGGGCCATGGCGCGTGCTGACCATCCTTGATCTGCCGCTTTCGCTGGTGATGGATACCCTGCTACTGCCGGTAGATGCCCATCACGGCCCGTACGAGTAAACTACGCCCGGTTATCAGACGGGCTGTTGTCGTCTTCCCACTCTTGCGCCGCGGCTTCACCCTCTTCAAGGTCACGCGGCGGCTCCAGCTGGAACTCACCCTCATCCCATTCGTGCAGGGTGTTTTCCGCCTGCCACTCCTGGCGCAGTTCGATCTCATCGAAGTTGCCATCAAACACCGCCTGCGCGGCTTCACCGCTGCATATCGGCAGGCACTCACCCTGTTCATCTTCATCGGCAAAGAACTCTGCCTGCCACATGATATCGCCATCCTGCATAACGTACTTCTGCAGCGCAAACTGGCTAACGCTGGCATCCTCTTCGGCCACATCCGGCTGGCTGGCAAGGAACTCTTCGCGTGCAGCTTCAATCGCTTCTTCTAAGGTACTGAACAGGCTCATCATCTACTCCATGTCTGTTTAAAGGGGATTTCTCAGAAGGATAGACGAAAAATCGCGGCGCGCAGGGAAGGGAGCGACAAAGAGCGGGCGAATGGATAAAAACCATCCGCCCGATCCGGCTAAATCATTTTTTGCGGAAAGTGATGTACCGGGCGGACAGATTCACGAATAACCGGCGACGAATAACGAATACAGCATTTAATACAGGGCTTCACCTTTTTGAAATTAATGCGCGCGGTCGATAACGCCTGATTTAAATTATAGAGCGTGCCGATAAATATCATGTCCTGCTTAGCAGGCAGACGTTTACACTCTTGCCGATGCAGTAAGTGATAACCTTCCTGATCGGTAGCGATCGTTACGTAGTAATAGATGCCTTTATTCATATTATGTGTCCTGAGAGATATGCTGTGTGTAATCTTTTTATAATTTTTAAATTCGCAGTTATTAATTAACTGTCGCTTTCGAAATTAACTGCAATCGATTTCATGAACCAATTCCAGAAAGGCATAAAGAAATGTTCTCTTGAAGTCAAAAAGAATATGTGACAAAGCTATCAGAGCAACCCTCTGTTTATTCAGTTAATTTTATTGCATTGATTAGCAGGCTCACATCATCAAGCATTGTTAAATAGGAAAAGACCTGGATTTAAAGTAAAACAGGGCCGCAGCTGGGTAACGTGAATGATAAAGCAGACTTTAGCGAATAACGAAATAGCCTATCAAAGGTAGCGCGTTATTAATCTATTCCGCCGAAAAGCATAAAATAATTGATCCTTACAGAGAGAATTTGCTGCTGTTGTCTGAAAAAAAATGGCACCGCAGCTTCGTTTTTATCCCGCCAGGATTAATCGGATTGCAGTTTCAACGCTGTTGTAACCGTGCGCAGAGAGTAACAGGCGGAGCACAGGTTGTGCTCCGCGCCACATCAATAGCGTGAGGGCTGACCTTCCGGGTGTGTTTTGAAACGGCGGTGCAGCCACATATACTGTTCCGGTGCCAGCAGCACAGTCTCTTCTACCACCTTGTTCATCACGGTAGCGGTATCCAGCTCGCTCTCCAGAGAGAACTTCGCGCGGATGTCCGGCATCATCTTCAGCTCGTAGCCGCGCGCGTTCGGCAGGCGGCGCGCCAGGAACGGTATCACGCTGGGGTTGCCGAGGCGGATCAGCATATGGGTACCGGTTGTGGTGGCAGCCTCCTGCACGGCGAAGAAGGGGGCGAACACGCTGCTGCGCGGGCCGTAATCGTGATCGGGCGCGTACCAGATGATGTCATTGTTCTTCATGGCGCGAATCATGCCTTTCAGGTCTTTACGATCCAGCATGCTTTTGTTGGAGCGCATCCGGCCCCAGGTTTGCAGCCAGTCGAGCAGTTTATTGTCGTTCGGGCGATAGACGCCAATTCCCGGATTGTGCATGCCGAAAACGCGTGCGCCCAGCTCCAGCGTGAGGAAGTGCATGCCGATGAGCAAAATGCCGCGCTTCTCCGCCAGGGCGTTCGCCACATGCTCCAGTCCGCTGGTGGCTACCCATTTACGGATGCGCCAGTCTGGCCAGAACCACGCCATGCCGGTCTCGATCAGCCCCATACCGACTGACTCAAAATTGTGTTTTACCATCGAGGTACGCTCGCTGGTGGGCATATCCGGAAAGCACAGCGCCAGATTGCGCTGCGCAACTTCTACGCGACGCGTCATAAATCGCATGGCGATGCGCCCCAGTCCGCAGCCAATGGTGTGCAGCACAGGATAGGGCAGCAGGACCAGCAGATAGAGAAAACCGATGCCAATCCACGTCAGCCAGTAGCGCGGATGAAGAAGTTCACGAGAAAATTGCGGAAGTTGCGTCATGGAAATGTCAGTATCCTGCGTCTTGTGCCAGAGAGTCCGGTTTCTGTTATTTGGCGCGATTATGCCATTTTTTCTCGCTGACTGAAATCCGCCATCGCCTGCGGTCAGGCGCACAGCAGCATGTTTGCGCACGAAACTGCAATCATAGCGCAGAAAAACGTACTTACCTCTCATCGGCAGGAGAATTGCACCAGGGACTTTGCATCCTGTGTAATTCAGGTATCATGTGCGCGCTAAATTTCTCTGATTGCTAACAGGTGTTCACCATGCCAGTGTTACACAACCTCGTTTCCAATAAAGAGCTGAAAGATCGTATGCTGGCCGAGACCGAGCCGCGTACCACAGTCTCTTTTTATAAATATTTCCAGATTGCCGATCCACGGGCCTTCCGCGATCGTCTCTATATCGCATTAACCCAGCTTAAAGTCTTTGGCCGCGTTTACGTGGCGCATGAAGGGATCAATGCCCAGATCAGCGTACCTGCCAGTCGCTTTGAGGCGATGAAAGCGATGCTCTATGCCTTTGATCCGGCGCTGGATAACCTGCGCATGAACATCGCGCTGGATGATGACGGCAAATCCTTCTGGGTGCTGCGCCTGAAAGTGCGCGACCGCATCGTGGCTGACGGTATTGACGACAGCAGCTTTGATGCCAGTAACGTCGGTAACTACCTGAAAGCGGACCAGGTTAACGCACTGCTGGACGATCCTGATGCGGTATTTGTGGATATGCGCAACCACTATGAGTTCGAAGTGGGCCATTTTGATAATGCGCTGGAAGTGCCGGCCGATACCTTCCGCGATCAGCTGCCGATGGCCGTGGATATGTTGCAGGATCAAAAAGATAAAAAGATCGTCATGTACTGCACCGGCGGGATTCGCTGTGAGAAGGCCAGTGCGTGGATGAAGCACAACGGCTTTGATGACGTTTATCACATCGAAGGTGGGATCATTGAGTACACGCGCCGCGCGCGTGAGCAGGGTTTACCGGTGCGCTTCAAAGGTAAAAACTTTGTATTCGATGAGCGTATGGGCGAGCGCATCACGGAGGATATTCTCTCCAGCTGCCATCAGTGCGGCACGCCGTGCGACAGCCACACCAACTGCGTCAATGACGGTTGCCATCTGCTGTTTATTCAGTGCCCGAGCTGTGTTGAGAAGTATCACAACTGCTGTAGTCCACTCTGCATGGAAGAGGCGAAACTCTCACCGGAAGAGCAGCGCGCCCGTCGCGCCGGCCGTGAGAACGGCAACAAGGTTTTTAATAAGTCGCGTGGCCTGCTGAACATGACCATGGCAATTCCTGCGCCGGATAAGAAGTAATGCAACATAGCCTGACGCAACACATTGCGTCAGGCTGATTCCGTTATTGACGCACGCCCTCTACGGAAATAATCAGCTCGGCCTTCTGTGAAGCCGGACCCAAATCTTTGCTGATATTAAACTCTTTCAGTACCACTTCGCCGCTCGCTTCAAAACCAGCACGGTAACCGCCCCACGGATCTTTGCCTTCGCCCATCAGGTGCGCATCAAGCGTGATAGGTTTCGTCACACCGTTAAGAGTCAGATTACCGGTGATTTTATAATCTTTACCCTCTTTTTTTACCTCTGTTGAGGTGAATGTCGCTTGCGGGAATTTTGCCGTGTTGAGGAAATCGGCGCTGCGCAGATGTTTATCACGCTCGGCATGATTAGTATCCAGGCTGGTGGTATTGATGGTTACGTTGACTTTATCTGCGGACGGATTGGCTTCATCAAAGGTAAAGCCGCCATCGAAATCTTTAAAGCTGCCGTATAACCAGCTGTAACCCAAATGCTGAATGCGGAACTGGACAAACGCATGCTGCCCCTCTTTATCAAACTTATACTCCGCCGCACTGGCGTTGAGGCTGGTGGCCAGCAGCGCAGCCGCGCTCACTGCCAGCAGGGTTTTCCTGATCATGTTACTTCTCCTTTTCAGAGGTTAAGGGGATGCGATAACCGAGCATCCGTTTTAGCGTAGTGTCGCGATCGACAAAATGGTGTTTCAGTGCTGCCAGCGCGTGCAGCGCAGAGAGCAGTACCAGGCTCCAGGCCAGCCACAAATGGATATCGCCCGCCAGATCCGCCTGCTGTCCGGCACCGCTAAACAGTGCCGGCACCTCAAACCAGCCAAACACAGAGATTGGCTTGCCGTCAGCGGTTGAAATCAGGTAGCCGCTGAGCAGCAGTACCAGCAGCAACACGTAGAGCAAGCCGTGTGCGGCTGTTGCAGTACGACGGACGGTGGGAGAGTAGCTGGCGAGCGGTGCGGGCACAGGGGATATTACGCGCCAGCACAGGCGCAGCAGCAGTGCCGCAAACAGGATAATACCGATGCCTTTGTGAATTTCCGGCGCGCTGTGATACCAGCCATCGTAATATCCCAAACCTACCATCCATAAACCCAGCACAAACATACCGTAAATAGTCAGCGCCATTGTCCAGTGTAATAGCAGGGTGAGCGCACCATAGTGCTGTGGAGAATTGCGCCACATAATATAAAGCCGTATGAGTGAAATAAGTGGTAATGAGAATCTACAACCTGAAATAAAAAAGCAACCGGCCTTACTTTTCTATAAATTCAAAAGCGCGTGTTCAGAATTAAGAGTTAATAATTTGCGGTTTAATTCAGTTTTTCTGAATAGCCAGTAACGCACCGGCAACGGAATAATAAATACCGGACATTACTACACCAAATGCGGCAAAAAACGGGCTCAAGTGTCAATTTTTGTCAGTGGCGGTCAATAAAAGTAAAGGAGCCGATGCGTCAGACGCACCGGCGGCGCCATTTCAGGCAAAACGCGTTAATGAGAAGGGCGATAAATCAAAGGAGAAGGGTTTATTCTGCGCAAACTCGCTGGCCAGCTCACCCAAAACGCTGGCGAATTTAAAGCCGTGGCCGCTGAGACCGGTGATGATTAAGCGGTTTGGTTCGCCTGGCAACGTATCAATGATGAAATCCTCATCGGGCGTATTGTCATAACTGCACGCTTCACCGTGCAGGCAGACGCCAACGCCGGGCAGGAACTGACGCAGGAAGCCGAACGCTTCACTGCCGTCAGCCGCTACCGTGCCAAACGGCTTGCGGTCCGCTGGCGTTTGCATCTGCTGACCACCATCGTGCCGGCCCACTTTCAGCGCATTGTTATCCGCCGGGAAGCCGTAGAAATGGCTGCCGTTGGGCATCTCGACGGTAAAACCCGGAAACTGATTATTTTCGCTGTAGCGCCCATCGGCCTGATACCAGGCGAAAATTTTACGTACCGGAGTAACAGGCAAATCGCTGACCAGCTGGCTTACCCAGGTGCCGGCGCTGATCAGCAATTTACGCGCGCGGAAGACGCCATCACTGGTGGTAACCTGCTGCAAATCGCCCTCGCGACCAATTTCAGTGACCGGGCAGTTAAACAGCTGCGCACAGCCCGCCTGCTCTGCCAGCTGGACCCAGCTGCGCACCGCCTGTTCACACTTCAGAAAACCGGAGTTGGGTTCAAATACGCCAATATAACCATCCGGCACGCTGAACTGCGGCCAGCGTTTGCGCACTTCATCAGCCTGCAGGATCTTTACATCCAGCTGCCAGGCTTTTGCGCTATCGATAACGTTTTGAATAAAGGAGGAGGTGAGCGGGGCGAGATTGAGAATGCCGCTGCGATGCATGATGCGCTCGCCGCTCTGGCGCTCCAGCTCATCCCACAACGCCTGCGCGCGCAGCACCAGCGGCACATACCGCTCGCCCTCGCCGTAGGCATGGCGAATCAGACGGGTTTCGCCATGATGCGTTCCCTGATTATGAGGAGGATGGGCGCTATCGATCATCAGCACCGATAACCCCGCCTGAGTCGCATAAAACCCGGCAGCCGCGCCCACTGAACCACTTCCCACCACAATCAGATCATAAATCATGACGACACTACTCCTGCAAAACGGCGAAATTTTTCAACAGCATACCAAAAGAGAGCGCCCATGAAAAAGGCACCCTGTTGGGTGCCCTTTCACGCGATGGCAGAGATTAGTGCTTTTGATTATCGCGTAGGTATTGCTCAGTGGACTCAATCTTTGCAATGCCAGCTTCGAGTATAGAGATGAACTGTCTGGCTACGTCGGTCGTAAGCCAGTATGTTGGGCCCACGTCAGCTTCTTCTTCTTTCTGATCCTGCGATGATAGCGAGTGCAGGCGGATCATCATGGCGTCATAACTGTCAACGGTGCTGATATCCCATCCCACCAGCGGATGAGTCTGAATGACGTCTTTATTTCTGTCCATTATAACCTCCTTATTACTCGTTAAACGAAGTGCTTCTTGAGGTTCAATGCGGCTGTTACTTGCACTAGCGGGTTAATTATAACATGAAATTAACAGTGCATTAGTGAAAAAGTGTGGCGATTAAAAAGAGAACAAAATAAATGCTTCGTAAAGTGAGCTTTTGGCAAATAATAAAACGCCCGTGCTGTCGGGCATTTTATTGTGTTACCGGTGCGTCACTTCAACAGGATTATCGGCTATTTAAGGATAAAACTTTAGGCCGTCAGGGGAGAGGTAAAATGTCTGAATTCAGGCTTGCGGCTCAGCGGGCAGCTGACCATTACGCTTCTGAATCTCCTCCGCCAGACGGGCAAAATGCTGCTGTAACTGTGCGTCATAGTTCTGGTTTTGCGCTTCAAGTAACAGATTATGCACCAGTAACTGGCTGGCACGGTCGTCCAGACAGAAGGTGAGGCTGGCGAAGGCATTCTCCAGTACGGTTAACCGGCGCTGCTGCTCGGCAATGAAGGCCAGTAATTCGCCAAACGTCATTGCCTCTTCTGGTTTTTCATTGGTCATGAGTCAAACATCTCCTGTAAGCATGGCGAGGCAAGAATAGGGGATCGTTTAACATCAGTCTAGATGGCGGCTGTTTTTCTGGCGAGAGGGAAACAGAAACAAAAAAGCCGGGTGGCGAAACCCGGCAAAAACGGCACAGTGGCGGTTAATCGGTAATAAACCAGTCGTCGGCGCTCTCCCAGGTCTCCTGCAGGATATCGGTGATGCGATCCCGGGACTCTTTGCAGCCGCCGAAGACGCTAAGCTGGTTGCCGCCGGCGTAACGGACTTTTACGTGATGGTTATCGTCAGGAAAATCGCGTGTGATACGGCGCGTCAGTTCGGCGCTGAGCGCATCAAGCGCACCGTCAGGAAGGGGCTTAGTTTTTGCTACGGTAATTTCAACACGCATACACGCCTCCGGAGTAATTTACTGTTTATTTGTACAGTATTATTACCCCGAAGGCAAGCGGCAAAAATTTATTCTTTGATACGCCAGTTCAGCGTTTCGCCGGCGAGGAAGGGCACCAGCGTATCGTCAGCGAGGGCGATACGCTCTGGCACGGTCCAGGATTCACGCACCAGCGTCAGGGTGCCTTCATTAAGCGGCAGGCCGTAGAAGTTCGGACCGTTCTCTGAACAGAAAGCTTCAAAATGGTCCAGCGCATTGAGCTCTTCAAATACCGTCAGGTAAGCGGGCAGTGAGGTCGGCGCATTAAACACGCCGGCGCAGCCACAGCTCGCCTCTTTCAGATGACGCAGATGCGGGGCCGTATCGGTACCGAGGAATACCCGACGGTTACCGCTTGCCACCAGTTTACGCAACGCTTCCTGGTGGGTATTGCGCTTAAGAATCGGCAGGCAGTAGAGGTGCGGACGTACGCCACCAACCAGCATATGGTTGCGGTTGAACATCAGGTGCTGCGGGGTAATGGTAGCGCCTAACAGCGCATTTCCGTCCGCCACATAGTCGGCCGCCTCTTTCGTGGTGATGTGCTCCATAACCACTTTCAGCGCCGGGAACTGTTCGCGTAGCGGGTGCAACACAGTTTCAATAAAGCGCGCTTCGCGATCGAAGATATCAATATGCACATCGGTGACTTCGCCATGCACCAGCATCGGCATACCAATCTGCTGCATGCGATCCAGTACGCGGGCAATTGAGGCGATGTTTGTTACGCCATGGCTGGAGTTGGTAGTGGCATGGGCCGGATAGAGCTTCGCCGCGGTAAAAGTGCCGTTACGGAAGCCGCGTTCAATCTCATCCGGGTCCAGTGAGTCAGTGAGATAGCAGGTCATCAGCGGCGTGAAGGCATGCTCAGCGGGCAGCGCAGCAAGAATACGTTCACGATACGCCACGGCAGCATCGACGCTGATTACCGGCGGCACCAGGTTTGGCATGACAATCGCACGGCCATTGACTGCGCTGGTATAAGGCAATACGGCGTTGAGCATTGCACCATCGCGCAGATGGATGTGCCAGTCGTCAGGGCGGCGAATCGTGATGTGCTGGGGTTGGGCTGTCATTCAAAGGGCTCCGGCTGAGATGAAACGAAATGGCGCGTTTAGGCCGGGGAGTAATCATAAGGGGGCGAGCAACCGTTTGCACGGGATTTTATCAGGTAAATAATACGTTTGGTCGCCAGGGGGGGAACGCGAGTTTTCGTCTGCGGATTGGGTGAGGCGTGTTCTTCGGGTAACCCTGCGTGCCGCTGTAGCGGAAAAGCGGGCTCGCTTTGTCTTTCGATGGGATGAAACGCAGGGCTGGCAAATCCCCCCGCACAATTTATCGCTGCCGGATGACGTCCGGGCTTACCTCACGCTCCCTTCTTCGCTTTATCATCATCGTTGCTATGTCTGAACACCTAACGCTGTTGACTTTCGGAGTGGCGACCCGCAAGGCCGCCAGAACTGAATACACTTTCGGTGCACTGGCGGTACAGCGAGTCGCCGCTCCGGGTGCAGTTTAATCAGCACTAAAGAAGCCTGCAGGCCATGCGATCTGCCCCTGTCCGTCACGTTTAATCCGTGAACGGAATCACCAGCTCACCCGGTTTAACTTCCAGTCCTTTCGCCAGTTTCTTCGCCAGCGCTTCGCCCTTACTGCGATCCGAGCTCAGCACGTAAGCCGGTTTCTCGTTAAAGTAGCGCTTAAGTGACTCATTAAGATAGGGCGTCAGGGTTTTCATGATCGACGCCATCTTCTCTGGCTGCACTTGCGCATCAATGATCTCCAGATCCTGCAGATAGATTGCGCCTTCCTGAGCGTTATACACCGGCTGAGCCTTCATCTTTAATTGCATCTCCGCCTGTTGCGGGCCGAACAGGGAGCTGACATTAATGTTGGCTTTGCCGGACAGGGTAACTTTGCCGGGCTCTTCACGGCCAATCTGGCTGCTCAGATCGCTCAGAACGATATGCGCATTGACCAGGCCAGAGACGCCGATATCTTTTTCATAATTGTTGCGCTTTTGCAGCGCCTGGTTCACTTCCTGCTCGCTGATCGTGTATTGCGTCAATTGGTTACAGCCGCTCAACAGCACGGCAAAAAACAGGGCGCACAGCCCACAAAACGCCTTTTTCATCATGTCCTCATCCTGAACGGTACGGCAAAACAGCGCTAAGCGTGCCTGAATCAGGGCCAGGTGTCACCAGGAGAGAGATGAGAAACGCACGCTGCGCTTCTCATCGGAGGAGGGATTATGCAGCGATTGATGACAGCAGGTTTACCTGGGTCTGTTTCGCCATATTATCGCGGTAATCCGCTACCCGGCTGGGCCACTCGATACCGGCGACCAGCGTCAGTGAGCGCAGCAGCGGGAACAGATGGATGTCATCTTCCGAAAGCTCGCCGTTAACGGCGTTGGGTTTGACGATCAGTTTGTCGAGCTGGCGGAGATCGTCGCTGATGTTTTTAATCAAACCCGGCGCATGCTTACGCAGTTCGGCGAAATCACCGATGCTGGCCTGCTTCTTCTCGCGGAAGTAATTACGCGCTTCCGGCGTGGCAAATTCCGCAAACGCGGCCTCCGCGATACGCGGAATCAGCAGCTTATTGATGTAACTGTTAACGTGACGCAGCCAGTCGCTGATGGCCGGATTATTTTTGCCGTTCAGTAGCGGTTCGCGATCCTGCTTATCAACCCAGCGTACGATATCCAGGCTCTCCGGCATGGCGCTGCCATCCTCTTTCTGCAGGATGGGTGCCATCTTCTGACCAATTAATCTTTTTGGCGTCGCTTCATCGTCATTGAGCATCACAATCAGCTCAACCGGCAGGTTTTTTAATCCAAAAATCATGCGGGCTTTAACGCAGAATGGGCAGTGATCGTAGATGTAGAGTTTCATCCCGTTTCTCCTCTGGTTCTCAGGGTGACAACCGTCACCCTTTTTCCGGTCGTGCGGGAAGTATGGAAGAGATCACCTGAAGGGGCAAACTAACTGCTGAAAATCACCGGTGCTACCGGGCGCGGCTGGAACTGCCACCACAGCGCGAACAGGGTGATAAGACCCACGCTGCTCAGCAGCATCCACGGCAGCTCCGGCAGCGCCATCTGCTGCCCCAGATCGAACATCCAGCCGCCGCCGGAGTAGCCAATCAGTCCGCCTATGGCCAGCCCCAGCCGGCTAAAGCCCATATAGCTGCCGCGAGCACGCGCGCTCGCCAGCGATGCGCTCAGGGTTTCACGTGCCGGCTCAGCGATAATCGATCCGAGATAGAACACCGCAATCAGCAGAAACAGCGAGGGCAGGGAGTCCGTCATGCCCACCGGTAACAGGCTGAACGTCATCAGGAACAAGCCGGCCATCAGGCGGGTTTCCAGCCGGAAACGCTTTTCACTCCAGCGCGCCAGCGGATAGAGCAGGCTAAGCGACAGCAGCGCCTCAATGGCGTACATCCATTTCACCGCGGCAGGGGCGCCCGCGACCTGATTAACCATCACCGGCAGCATCAGCATCACCTGCACTGCCAGAATGTAATAACCGGTCAGCGTCAGTACGTAGCGGCGGAAACGCTTATCGCGCCACACGCGCTGCAGACCTTCGCGCATGGCGATACGCTCCGTTGAGAGGCGCCAGGCCGGCAGCCACAGCGCATTGAACAGCGCCGCACCCACAAAGACCGCTGCACCCACCCAGCACACCAGGCGGAAATCCCAGGCCAGCAGCCAGCTACCGATCAGCGCACCCAGCACGGCGCCGGCGCTGTCCTGCATCATCAGCAGTGAGAAGAACCGGCCGCGTTCACGGGCGCGCACCAGTTTAATCACCATCGCGCTGCGCGGTGGATCAAACAGCGTGCCGCCCAGCCCTGAAAGCAGACAGGCCAGCCACAGTACCCAGGGTTCATGGGCCAGCGCCATACAGGCGAAACCGGCCGCGCGCATCAGCATGCCGGTGACGATCAGCGGGCGCGCGCCAAAGCGATCGGCGATTGCACCGCCGAAAATGCCAAAACCCTGCTGCACGAACTGACGCAGGCCGAGCGCAATACCGACCATCAGTGCCGCCCAGCCGAGCTGTTCAACAAAGTGGATGGAGATCAGGGGAAAGACGACGAAGAACCCCAGCACCACCAACATGTTATCCACTAAAAGAAACGTTTTTCCAAGGCGTCGTGCCCGCGCAACCCGTGACATGCTAAATCCTGAGCAAAATGGAGAACAAGTGACCAGTTGGTCCATTCTCTGCCTGGCCGTGGGGGAAAAATAGCGTTTTCAGGATGATATTTTTTTATCCAGGCTGAAGAAAAATTAATCCTCATCAGGAATCAATTCTGCGCGACGCTGCGCGGGGTTTTACCGCAGCCGGAGTGGCGGTTATAGTGAGAAGTGTCGCCGCTGGCGTACATCTTTCTTTCGTTATGGATTTCAGGAGTCATGATGTTTGGCTATCGCTCTGCCGGCCCGCGCGTGCGGCTCACCACCGACCGTCTGGTCGTCCGTTTAGTCCACGAGCGCGACGCCTGGCGAATGGCGGACTACTACGCTGAGAACCGCACCTTTTTAAAACCCTGGGAACCGGTACGCGATGAGAGCCACTGTTACCCCTCCGGCTGGCAGGCGCGGCTGGGTCTGATTGCGGATATGCATAAGCAGGGGAGCGCGTTCTATTTTGTGCTGATGGACCCTGAAGAGCACGAGGTACGCGGTGTGGCGAACTTCAGTAACGTGCTGCGCGGCTCCTTTCACGCCTGCTATCTCGGCTACTCCCTCGGGGAGAAGTGGCAGGGGCAGGGCATGATGTTTGAAGCGCTGCAGAGCGCCATACGCTATATGCAGCGTCAGCAGCGTATCCACCGCATCATGGCAAACTACATGCCGCACAATCAGCGCAGTGGCGATCTGCTGGCCCGCCTGGGGTTTGAAAAAGAGGGCTATGCCAAAGATTATCTCCTGATTGACGGACGCTGGCAGGATCACGTGCTGACGGCGCTCACCTGGCGCGAATGGACCCCGGATCGACGTTAAAAATAATAAAAGGAATATGAGATGAAGATGGCTTTATCCGCGCAGGCGCTGCGCGTGATTGGTTGCCTGCTGGAGAAGCAGGTCACAACGCCGGAGCAGTATCCGTTATCCCTCAATGGCGTTGTCACTGCCTGTAATCAGAAATCCAACCGTGAACCTGTCATGAACCTGAGCGAAAATGAGGTGCAGATGCAGCTCGATGAGCTGGTAAAAAAGCACCTGGTGACCGCTAACAGCGGTTTTGGCCAGCGCGTCAGTAAATATGAACAGCGTTTTTGTAACTCCGCCTTTGGCAATTTACAGCTCAACAGTGCCGAAGTGGCGGTGCTGACGCTGCTGTTTTTACGCGGGGCACAAACGCCGGGCGAACTGCGCACCCGCAGCGGGCGTCTGCATGAGTTTAGCGAGATGGCCGAAGTGGAACAAACCCTGAACGGCCTGATAAGTCGCGATGACGGCCCGATGGTGGTGCGGCTGGCGCGTGAGCCTGGCAAGCGGGAAAGCCGCTACATGCACCTGTTCGGGGGCGAAGTAGCGGAAGAGAGCGCCGGCACACCGGAGAGCGATGATTTACCGTCGCGCGTGGCGCAGCTTGAGGAGCGCGTGGCGCAGTTACAGGCACAGCTGGAACAGCTGCTGCAGAGGGAGGTGTAAGATGACGCTGCGAATTGGTGTGGTCGGGCTGGGCGGGATTGCGCAAAAAGCCTGGTTACCGGTGCTGGCGCAGGCCAGCGGCTGGCAACTGGCTGGGGCATTTTCACCCAATCAGGCGAAGGGCCAGCCGATCTGCGACAGCTATCGGATACCCTACTTCTCCCGACTGGATACGCTGGCGGCCGCATGCGATGCCGTCTTTGTTCACAGCAGCACCGCCAGCCACTATGAGGTGGTGAAAGCGCTGCTGCTGGCCGATAAAGATGTTTGTGTAGACAAGCCTCTTGCTGAGACGCTGCAACAGGCCGAGGCGCTGGTGGCGCTGGCCGATAAGCGTAAGCGCAAGCTGATGGTCGCCTTTAACCGCCGTTTTGCACCACGTTACCAGCAGCTTAAAGCGGAGATGGGGCGGGCGGCATCGCTGCGCATCGAGAAACATCGGGCGGACAGCGTGGGCCCCAACGATCTGCGTTTCACCCTGCTGGATGACTATCTGCACGTGGTGGATACCGCGCTGTGGCTGGCGGGCGGCAAACTGACGCGCCAGCTCGGCCATATTCAAACCAGTGAACAGGGCGCGATGCTCTATGCCGAGCACCACTTCTCCGCCGGGGCGCTGCAAATCACCACCAGCATGCATCGCCGCGCGGGGACGCAGCGTGAAGTGTTGAGCGCCATCTGCGAGGGCGACTATATCGAAATTAATGAGATGCGCGAGTGGCAGCAGGAGAATCTCTCCGGGCTGCGCAGCGCTGTGCCGCCCGCGTGGCAGAGTCATCTGACGCAGCGCGGTTTTAGCGGCGCGGCGCACCACTTTATTCAGTGTGTGGAAAATCAGACGATGCCTGAAACCAGCGGCGAACAGGCACTGGCGGCGCAGCGTTTGGTCGAGAAGCTGTGGCGCGATGCCGAACAGGAATAACCCCTTGTAACACTCAATGCTGGTCATTTCCCGCCGTGGCAGTAGACTATCGCCGGACATCGCAGGATGTCCGCGCTAAGTTGCTCATTTATCCGACACTTTTCAGGATGCGCCACTCATTATGAATTTGCTGAAATCGCTGGCTGCGGTCAGTTCGATGACCCTGTTTTCCCGCGTGCTGGGCTTTGCCCGTGATGCCATTGTGGCGCGCGTATTCGGTGCCGGTATGGCTACCGACGCCTTCTTCGTGGCGTTCAAACTGCCCAATCTGCTGCGCCGGATTTTCGCAGAAGGGGCGTTCTCCCAGGCCTTTGTCCCGATCCTCGCCGAATATAAAAGCAAACAGGGTGAAGAGGCTACGCGGGTGTTTGTCGCCTACGTCTCCGGCTTGCTGACGCTGGTGCTGGCCGTGGTCACCGTGCTGGGTATGGTCGCCGCACCCTGGGTGATCGTGGTCACGGCACCGGGTTTTGCCGATACCGCCGACAAGTTCGCGCTGACCAGTTCGCTGCTGCGCGTGACCTTCCCGTACATTCTGCTGATCTCTCTGGCCTCGCTTGCCGGTGCCATTCTTAATACCTGGAACCGTTTTTCGGTACCGGCATTTGCCCCGACGCTCCTTAACATCAGCATGATTGGCTTTGCCGTCTTTGCTGCGCCGCACTTCAATCCGCCGGTCATGGCGCTGGCGTGGGCGGTGGTGGTCGGTGGCCTGTTACAGCTGTGCTATCAGCTGCCGCACCTGAAGAAGATTGGCATGCTGGTATTACCGCGCCTGAACCTGCGCGATGCCGGCGTCTGGCGCGTGATGCGGCAGATGGGCCCGGCGATTCTCGGCGTGTCGGTGAGCCAGATTTCGCTGATCATCAATACCATCTTCGCCTCGTTCCTGGTATCGGGCTCGGTGTCGTGGATGTATTACGCCGACCGTTTAATGGAGTTCCCCTCCGGCGTGCTGGGCGTGGCGCTGGGCACCATTCTGCTGCCGTCGCTGGCGAAGAGTTTTGCCAGCGGCAATCACGATGAGTATTCACGCCTGATGGATTGGGGGCTGCGCCTCTGCTTCCTGCTGGCGCTGCCAAGTGCGGTGGCGCTGGGCATTCTCTCCGGCCCGCTTACCGTGGCGCTGTTTCAGTATGGCAAATTTACCGCTTTCGATGCAGCGATGACGCAGCGTGCGTTGATCGCCTACTCTGTGGGTCTGATGGGGCTGATTGTGGTGAAAGTGCTGGCGCCGGGCTTCTATTCGCGTCAGGACATTAAAACACCGGTGAAGATTGCGATTGTGACGCTGATTGTAACGCAGCTGATGAACCTGGCCTTTATTGGCCCGCTGAAACACGCCGGGTTGTCACTGTCGATTGGTCTGGCGGCGTGCCTGAATGCGGCGCTGCTGTACTGGCAGCTGCGTAAGAAGGCGATCTTCCAGCCACAGCCTGGCTGGATGCGTTTCCTGGTGCGCCTGTTGATTGCGGTGGTTGTCATGGCCGCGGCGCTGGTGGGCATTCTGCAGCTGATGCCCGCATGGGAAGAGGGGCAGATGTGGTGGCGGCTGATTCGTCTGGCAGCGGTCTGTGCCGTCGGCGGCGGCGCCTACTTTGTCATGCTGGGTTTGATGGGCTTCCGGCCTCGCGATTTTGCCCGCCGCACCACCGCGTAGTAGCGGCGGCGGTGTGGTTTAGCGGCGGCCCACAAGGCCGCCAGATGCGCGATTTTTCTGCCGTCTCCGCAATTCGCCCGCCAGACAAACAGAAAAAGGCCGCCATCATCGATGGCAGCCTCACGGTATGTCGCCTGTGGCTGACTTACCCTTTACGACTCAGCGTCGCCTGACCTTTGCCCAATCCGTCCGGGCCATAAAAGGCCTGGGTCTGATGCGGCTTCAGCACCGCCAGCGCGTCATGGGTATACGTCATCTGATGTTGTAGCAGCATGCCATTATGCTTATTGGCATCGCGCAAACGGCGCGTATGCTGCTGGATACTCACCCAGCGACGGGCGATATCACTGTGACCACCATACGGCGCCTGCATACCCAGCGTTTTCTCGGTTTTGCGGCGCATCTCGTCCAGATAATTCAACGTGGTCAGCAGCGCGGTTTTATCTTCTGTTATGCGCTGCAGCAGGTTGCCATTGATCTGTGCGGCAGAAAGCTGCTGCTGTTCTTCATCAATTACCACGGTAAGTGACGCCAGCACATCCTGCATTTTCTCTAAGGTGGTCAGCAGATTATCCATCGGGATCAGTTGCCTTCTAAGTACGCCCGGGTATCGGCAATCAGCGCATCGGCGATCTTACCGGTATCCATTTTCAGTTCGCCATTACGAATGGCCGTTTTCAGCTGCTCTACGCGTGCTGTGTTAATGTCTTTGCTGCCCGGCTGCATCAGCTGTGCCTGCGCGGCACTCAGCTTCACTTCCGCACCGTTTTCAGTGGTGGTGCTGGCGGCTGGCGCGGCGTTCTGGCGCACTTTGCCGGCATTGTCATTGCTGTCACGGGTCTGTACAGTGCTAACCGGTTTCAAAGGCTGCGTTCTGTCGATGCTCATGGTAGTGCTCCTGTAAGGGTCAGCTGGGGGTTAGCCAACTGAGTCAGCATAGCGTAATCGCTTTGTTGATATCTCTATCGGCAGAACAACAGGGTTCTTTAACGCTTTATAGCGATATCAGAATATTCCCATCCGCGTCGACACGACCGCTAACAACCTGACCATTTCCCATCCTCACACGTACCATTTGTGCTGCGCCAGCGTTGTTCAGCGCGCGTCCTTCGCTGCTGGCATTAAACCCATTTCCGCTGGCAATCACCATCACATTTTGACCCGCTTTCACCCGCCACGGCTGACGCAGCATGGAGGTCGTTACCGGCTGGCCTGGCGGAATATCGCGCAGGGCAATGGCATCCACCAGGTTATCCGCGTTGATCAGCGCGCGGGCCGGCAGCGTATCCAGCCGGCCACTCTCCAGACGGAAGTCACTGGCGCCTACGCTGGCGCCACGCGCTAACTGGTGATTCGCCACCAGATACTGCCCGGTCACCTGCACCTGTACCTGCAGATAGCGACGATTCTGCCCGCAGTTGGCAGCAATGCTCAGATTACCCCACTGGCGGCTATTGCCCGGCAGCAGCAGTTGCGGTGTCTCGCACGCGGGCCATTGCGCCTGTGGCGTCCGCACCACCACCGTCATGCCGGCGGCATGCTGCGGATCGCGCGCTTTAAAAAATGCCGTCAGCTGCGCGCTGAGGTCGGCGGCATAGCCGGGCGCGGCAAAGGCCAGCCAAAGCGTGGCCAGCAAAAAAGTCGATCTGCGCATGAACGCCTCCTGACATGAAGATGGCACCGAGTCTACGCGCGATGTGAAAAATTCAAGGTCAAAAATAGCTGTGATTTTTGCTGCTATTCAGACGATAGCCCTTGCTTTTGTCCAATTAAGCTGTCAGCTCGAAATTCTCATTCGCGGAGGAAGCATGCTCGACAAACTCGATGCCGCGCTGCGATTTGGTACTGAAGCGTTAAATTTGCGGGCTCAGCGTCAGGAGATCCTGTCGTCCAACATCGCCAACGCCGATACCCCGGGCTACCAGGCTCGTGATATCGACTTTGCCAGCCAGCTGAGCAAGGTGATGCAGAACGGCCGTGCGGCGGGCAGTGGCCTGGCGCTCAACGTTACGTCTTCACGGCACATTGAAGCGCAAACCAACTCACAGCCGTCACTGGATCTGCTGTACCGCATTCCCGATCAGCCTGCCGCGGATGGAAACACCGTGGATATGGATCGTGAACGTACGCAATTTGCTGATAACAGCCTGAAATATCAAACCGATCTCACCCTCATCAGCAGCCAGATTAAAGGCATGATGAGTGTTCTGCAGGGGCAATAACCATGGCATTGCTGAATATCTTTGATATCGCCGGCTCGGCGATGACCGCACAGTCGCAGCGGCTCAACGTCAGCGCCAGTAACCTGGCCAACGCCGACAGCGTAACCGGTCCGGACGGCCAGCCATACGTAGCGAAGCAGGTGATCTTCCAGACCGATGCCGCGCAGGGTGCGGCAACCGGCGGCGTCAAAGTGGCCGGTGTGGTGAACGATCCAACACCCGCCAAACTGGTTTACGACCCGGGTAACCCGATGGCCGACCAGAAAGGCTACGTCAAAATGCCTAACGTCGATGTTGTGGCAGAAACCGTTAACACCATGTCCGCGTCGCGCAGCTATCAGGCAAACGTCGAAGTACTGAACACGGTGAAGTCAATGATGATGAAAACCCTCACCATGGGTCAGTAACGGAGAAGCATCATGAGTCTTGCAGTAGGGATTAAAGACAACCTCGACCCAACGGTACTCAGCTCCAGTAGCGCCGGTACCGGGAACAGTGCGCAGGAGCTGCAGAACCAGTTCCTGAACATGCTGGTAACCCAGCTGAAAAACCAGGATCCGACCAATCCAATGGATAACAGTCAGCTGACCACTCAGCTGACGCAGATCAATACCCTGAGCGGCATTGAAAAACTCAATACCACGCTGGGTTCGATCTCCGGCCAGATCAGCACCAGTCAGTCGCTGCAGAGCTCAACGCTGATTGGGCATGGCGTGATGATCAAAGGCAGCCAGGTGCTGGTCGGCAAAGGCACCACTACGCCGTTTGGCGTTGAGCTGGGTACTGCGTCAACCGCCACCAGCGTCACCATCAAAGACGGTAACGGCAGCGTAGTACGCAGCATCGATCTCGGCGGTCTGAGCGCTGGCGTTCACACCTTCTCCTGGGATGGCAAGCTGGACGATGGCACCACCGCGCCTGATGGCAAATATACCGTTTCACTCGCCGCCAGCAATGGCAGCACCCAACTGGTGGCACAGCCGCTGAACTACGCCTATGTCAATGGCATCAGCACCGTGAATAACACCGCAAAACTGGATCTCGGCACCATGGGCTCCGCGACCCTCGATGAAATTCGTCAGATTCTCTGACTAACCCCTTAGCAGGAGAAATTACATGTCTTTTTCACAAGCGGTGAGCGGCCTGGGCGCTGCCTCCAGCAACCTTGACGTCATTGGTAACAACATCGCTAACTCGGCCACGGCCGGTTTTAAATCCAGTACCATCGCCTTCGCCGATATGTTTGCCGGCTCTAACGTCGGTATGGGTACTAAAGTTGCTGCGGTGATTCAGAACTTCAACGACGGCACCACCACGTCAACCAGCCGCGGCCTGGACGTCGCGCTGAGCGGCAACGGCTTCTTCCGTCTGACCGATGCCAGCGGCGGCGTGTTCTACTCCCGTAACGGCCAGTTCACGCTGGATGAGAACCGTAACCTGGTGAACACTCAAGGCCTGACCGTCACCGGCTACCCGGCTAGCGGTACACCGCCAACCATCCAGACCGGTGCGAACCCGGTGGCGCTGAGTATTCCTACCACTCAGATGTCCGCGCGCGCGACCACCACGGCGACCATGGTCTCTAACCTGAACTCAACCGATGCAGTGCCAACCGGCGGCGCTTTCACCACCACTAACGTAGATACCTACAACGCCAAAAGCACCGTGACCGTGTATGACTCACAGGGTAACGACCACGCACTGGATCTGTACTACGTTAAAACCGCTAACAACGAGTGGACCGTACACGCTATCGACTCCACCACGGGTCAGGCTGCCGGCGATTTCGGGCTGAGCTTCGATGAAAGCGGTAAGCTGAAGTCAATGACTCAGGGCGGAACAACGACCTTAGGCCAGACATCGGCCTCACTGAATATTGCCGGTGCCAACGGTGCGGCTAACGGTACGATCACTTTAAGCGTGCTCGGCAGCCTGCAGCAGAACACCGGCAAAACCAACTTCGGTAACCCGACGCAGGATGGCTATGCCCCGGGCGATCTGACCAGCTACACCATCAACGATGACGGCACCATCACCGGCACTTACTCCAACCAGAAAACCCAACTGCTGGGTCAGATCGTGCTGGCAAGCTTCTCTAACCCGGAAGGTCTGAAGTCGGAAGGTGACAACGTCTGGTCAGCCACTAACTCCTCTGGTCAGGCGGCAGTCGGCCTGGCGGGTACCGGTACCTACGGCAACCTGACCTCCGGCGCGCTGGAAGCATCCAACGTTGACCTGAGTAAAGAGCTGGTCAACATGATCGTTGCGCAGCGTAACTACCAGGCTAACAGCCAGACCATCAAAACGCAGGACCAGATTCTTAACACCCTGGTCAACCTTCGTTAATACGCTAACGGGATTGCTTTATGGATCACGCAATATATACCGCGATGGGCGCGGCAAGTCAGACGATGGAGCAGCAGTCTGTCACCGCCAGCAACCTCGCCAACGCCTCGACGCCGGGCTTCCGTGCTCAGCTTAACGCGTTGCGCGCGGTGCCGGTCAGCGGCTGGTCACTGCCGACGCGTACTCTGGTGGCGGCGTCAACGCCGGGTGCGGATATGACCCAGGGGTCGCTTGACTACACCGAGCGCCCGCTCGATGTGGCGGTGCAGCAGGATGGCTGGCTGGCGGTGCGTACCGCTGACGGCAGCGAAGCTTACACCCGCAACGGCAACATGCAGATCAGCCCGACCGGTCAGTTGACCATTCAGGGCAATCCCGTGATGGGTGATGGCGGTCCGATCGCCATTCCGCAGGGGGCAGAGATCACCATTGCGGCCGATGGCTCCATCACCGCGCTGAATGCCGGCGATGCGCCAAACGCCACCGTGCAGCTGGGGCGCCTGAAGCTGGTGCGCGCCACCGGCCAGGAGCTGACGCGCGGGGATGACGGTATGTTCCGCCCCAGCGCGGCGACCCAGGCGCAGCGCGGTGCGGCCCTGGCGAATGATGCCACGGTGCAGGTGATGCCGGGCGTGCTGGAAGGCAGCAACGTCAAACCGGTGGAAACCATGGTCGATATGATCGCCAACGCCCGACGTTTTGAGATGCAGATGAAGGTGATCTCTAACGTCGACGAAAACGAACAGCGAGCCAACCAGCTGCTCAACATGAGCAGCTAAGGCTTAAGGAAAACAGAATGATTCGTTCTTTATGGATCGCGAAAACCGGTCTTGACGCACAGCAGACCAATATGGACGTCATCGCCAACAACCTGGCGAACGTTAGCACCAACGGCTTTAAGCGCTCACGCGCGGTCTTTGAAGACCTGATGTACCAAACCCTGCGCCAGCCAGGCGCGCAGTCGTCAGAGCAAACGACGCTGCCCTCTGGCCTGCAGATTGGTACCGGTGTTCGTCCGGTTACCACTGAGCGCCTGCACAATCAGGGTAACCTGTCGCAGACCAGCAACTCGAAAGATGTGGCGATCAACGGTCAGGGTTACTTCCAGGTCCAGATGCCAGACGGCACCTCGGCTTATACCCGTGACGGTTCATTCCAGGTGGATCAGAACGGTCAGCTGGTCACCAATGCAGGGTTCCCGGTGCAGCCAGGGATCACCGTACCGGCTAACGCCACCAGCATCACCATTGCGCGTGACGGCGTGGTAACCGTTACGCAGCAGGGCCAGACCCAGCCGGCGCAGGTGGGACAGCTGACGCTCAGCACCTTTATGAACGATGCCGGTCTGGATAGCGTGGGTGAAAACCTCTATCAGGAGACCCAGGCCTCTGGCGCGCCAACCGAGAGCACCCCGGGCCAGAACGGCGCCGGTCTGCTGTATCAGGGTTACGTTGAAACCTCTAACGTCAACGTGGCGGAAGAGCTGGTGACGATGATCCAGACGCAGCGCGCTTACGAGATCAACAGCAAAGCGATCAGTACCTCCGATCAGATGCTGCAGAAGTTAACCCAGATTTAATGCTGGGATCGTTGGGCCAGCCTGGCTGGCCTGATTAAGAACATGAAAAAGGTCAGAACTCCGTGGCGAAGCAAGTGATTCTCAAGCCTGGGCATTGGTTAGTAGCCACGCTGCTACTGACACTTAACGGTTGTGCGCTGGTGCCGCGCACGCCACTGGTGCAAGGGGCGACAACGGCTGAGCCGACGCCATCCGCGCCGCCGGTGGTCAACGGCTCTATTTTCCAGGGCGTCGCGCCGCTCAACTATGGCTATCAGCCGCTGTTTGAGGATCGCCGTCCACGTAACATTGGCGACACCCTGACCATCACGCTGCAGGAGAACGTCAGCGCCAGCAAGAGCTCCTCCGCGAATGCCAGCCGCGATGGCAGCAACAGCTTTGGTCTGAGTGCGATTCCAACCGGCCTGGCGGGTCTGGTCGGCGCCGGCGGTGAAAAAGCCGCGCTTGATGCCAATGGCAAAAACGACTTCGCCGGCAAAGGGGGCGCCAGCGCCAACAACACCTTTACCGGCACCATCACCGTCACCGTTAATCAGGTGCTGTCGAACGGCAACCTGCGCGTGGTCGGTGAAAAACAGATTGAGATTAACCAGGGTACCGAATTTATTCGCTTCTCTGGCGTGGTGAACCCGCGCACCATCAGTGCCAGCAATGCGGTGCTGTCAACGCAGGTGGCCGATGCGCGTATTGAGTACGTCGGTAACGGTTATATCAATGAGGCGCAGACCATGGGCTGGTTCCAGCGCTTCTTCCTGAACGTCTCGCCGATGTAAGAGGTCATGATGAAAAACACTACACTGCTGCGTATGGGGCTGGGCTTGCTGCTCGGTCTCAGTAGCCTGATGGCACAGGCGGATCGCATTCGCGATCTCACTACCGTGCAGGGCGTGCGCGAAAACCAGCTGATTGGATACGGTTTGGTGGTGGGGCTGGATGGCACGGGCGACCAGACCACGCAGACGCCGTTTACCACGCAAACCGTCAGCAACATGCTGTCACAGCTCGGTATTACCGTGCCTGCCGGCACTAACATGCAGTTGAAAAACGTGGCGGCGGTCATGGTAACGGCAAAGCTGCCCTCGTTTGCCCGTCAGGGGCAGACCGTTGACGTGGTGGTCTCTTCGTTGGGTAACGCCAAGAGCCTGCGCGGCGGTACGCTGCTGATGACGCCGATGAAAGGGGTGGATAATCAGGTCTATGCGCTGGCGCAGGGTAATATCCTGGTCGGCGGTGCCGGTGCCTCTGCCGGTGGCAGCAGCGTGCAGGTTAACCAGCTGAACGGTGGCCGCATCACCGGCGGTGCAACGGTAGAGCGTGAGCTGCAGAGTAACTTTGGCAGCCAGAACACCCTCAACCTGCAGCTCAACAGTGAAGACTTCACCATGGCGCAGCGTATCGCCGATGCGATCAACAGCCGCGGGGTGGGATCGGCGCTGCCGCTGGATGCGCGCACCGTGCAGATTCGCGTCTCGCCAAACAACAGCTCGCAGGTGCGCCTGTTGGCCGAGATCCAGAACATTGATGTTTCGGTGCCGCTGGAAGATGCCAAAGTGATCATCAACTCGCGCACCGGTTCGGTGGTGATGAACCGCGAAGTGACGCTGAACACCTGTGCAGTGGCGCAGGGCAACCTGTCGGTGACGGTAAATCAGCAGCAGAACGTCAGCCAGCCAGATACGCCGTTGGCCGGAGGGCAGACCGTGGCCACCACGCAAACGCAGATCGATCTGCGTCAGAGCGGGGGCGCACTGCAGCGGGTTAACGCCAGCGCCAACCTGAACAATGTAGTGCGTGCGCTGAATGCGCTGGGTGCCACACCGATTGAGCTGATGTCGATTCTGCAATCGATGGAGAGCGCAGGCTGCCTGCGCGCCAAACTGGAAATTATCTGATGACGGATACGCAATCGCTGATGAACGCGGCGTATGACAGCCGCTCACTGAACGAACTGAAACGCCAGGCCGCCGTTGATCCCAAAGGCAAGGCGCTGCAGGTGGCAAAGCAGGTGGAAGGGATGTTCGTGCAGATGATGCTGAAAAGCATGCGCGAGGCCCTGCCGCAGGATGGCATGCTGAGCAACGATCAGACGCGGCTGTATACCTCACTGTACGATCAGCAGATTGCGCAGGAGATCGGCAAGCGCGGGCTGGGTCTGGCTGACACCATTGTCAAACAGATGCAGCCGGCGCAGGCGCCGGATGAAACGGCGGGAACGATCCCGATGAAGCTGGATAACAGCTTTATCTATAGCAACACGGCGCCGATGCAGCTGGAGCAGATGGTGCGTAAAGCGGTACCGCGTCTGCCGGTCTCGCCAGCCAGCCTGCCCGGTGACAGCAATGAATTTATTGCCCAGCTGGCGCAGCCGGCAAAAGTGGCCAGTCAGCAGAGCGGCATTCCTCATCACCTGATTCTGGCGCAGGCGGCGCTGGAATCTGGCTGGGGCCAGCGGCAGATTCTGACGCGTGACGGCAAGCCGAGTTACAACGTGTTCGGCATTAAAGCCAGCGGCGACTGGAAAGGCGAGACCACCGATATCATGACCACCGAATATGAAGGTGGCGCAGCGAAGAAAGTACGCGCCTCGTTCCGCGTGTACGGCTCCTATTTTGAAGCGCTCAGCGACTACGTGAAGCTGATCTCCGGCAACCCCCGTTATGCCGCCGTTGCCAGTGCACCGAGCGCCGAGCAGGGCGCCCGTGCGCTCCAGGCCGCTGGCTACGCGACCGATCCGAAATATGCGCAGAAGCTGGTGGGAATGATCCAGCAATTCAAAAACATGGGCGAGAAAGTTGTGAAGGCCTACAGTCAGGATTTCACCGATTTGTTCTGATTTTTGTCCTCAAGTTTCACTTAAGCACGCCGATAACACTCATATGCCGCGGATGCCTGTCATCCGCGCAATCGCACTGATGACTGCCAGCCCGGTGAACGGGAACTAAAGGAACCGAGATGTCCAGCATAATTAACTCAGCGATGAGCGGGCTGAGCGCCGCACAGGCCGCATTGAGCACCACCAGTAATAACATCAGTAACTACACCGTAGCGGGCTACTCACGGCAGACCATTCTGCTGTCGCAGGCCAACAGTACGCTGCAGGGCAGCAACTACTATGGCAACGGTGTCAATGTGACGGGCGTGCAGCGCGAATACGACGAGTTCATTACCGCTCAGCTGCGCGGTAACAGCGCGAACTACAGCGCGGTGAATTCGCAGTATAACCAGATTTCGAACATCGATGACCTGCTGTCAACGTCTACCACCAGCCTGTCTGATTCGATCCAAAAGTTTTTCACCAACGTGCAGAACGTGGTGAGCAATGCTGACGATCCTTCAGCACGTCAGTCCATGCTGAGCTACGCGCAGGGGCTGGTGAACCAGTTCCAGACGACATCGCAGTATCTGACCAGCATGCAGAACAGCGTTAACACCGATATCAAAGCCAACGTTGATCAGATCAACACTTACTCCAGTCAGATTGCCGATCTCAATACGCAGATCTCTAAGCTGACCACCGGCGGCGGTTCAGCACCCAATGATCTGCTCGATCAACGCGATCAGCTGGTCAACAGCCTGAACAGCATTGTGGGCGTGAACGTGTCGAAGCAGGATGGTAACTACATCGTTTCGATGGGCAATACCACGCTGGTTAACGGCAGCAAGACCACCTCGCTGGTGGCGATGCCATCAAGCAGCGATCCGGCACGCATCACCATTGGCTATGTGGATCAGCAGGCGGGTAAGGTCGAGATCCCGGAGAAAACCCTGACCACCGGCGCACTGGGTGGTCTGCTGGCGTTTCGCTCACAGGATCTGGATAACGCGCAGAATCAGCTGGGTCAGCTGGCTGCCGCGTTCACCACCAGTTTTAACCAGGTGCACAGCACCGGTTATGACAGTAACGGCGATACCGGTATTAACTTCTTTAACATCGGCAGCCCAACGGTCATCACGAACACGAAAAACAGCTCGACCGCCAGCGTGAGCGCTGCGTGGACCGATACCAGCGCCATGAAGGCTTCAAACTATAACGTGAGCTACGACGGCAGCGCCTGGTCAGTCACGCGTCTGTCGGATAACGTCAAAGTGACGCCGACCATGGGCACTGACGGTTCCGGTAACACCACCATGAGCTTTGATGGCATCGCGCTGACGGTTAACGGCAACGCTAACGCCAAAGACAGTTTCCTGGTCAGGCCGGTGCAGGATGTGATCAGCGGAATGTCCGTGGCGATCACCAGTGAATCACAGATTGCCGCTGCGTCAGCCGCCGGCGGCGCCAGCGATAACCGCAACGCGCAGAAGCTGCTGGACTTGCAGGATGCCAAACTGATCAACGGTAACGCCACGCTGGCTCAGGGCTATGCCAGCCTGGTGAGCACCGTGGGTAACAAAACCAAAAACCTGGAGACGGCTGCCGCCACGCAGAAGGGCGTCGTCACGCAGCTGACGGAGCGTCAGCAGTCGGTTTCCGGCGTCAACCTCGATGAGGAGTACGCCAACCTGAGCAAATATCAGCAGTTTTACATGGCGAACGCGCAGGTGCTGCAGACCGCCAACACTATTTTCGATGCTTTGATGAGCATTCGCGGTTAACAGAAGAGGTCTGACTGATGAGACTCAGTACAAATATGATTTTTGATCAGCAGGTACGTGGCGTGACCGATGCGCAATCGTCCTGGCTGAACGCGGGCAACCAGCTCTCAAGCGGCCGCCGCGTCACCAATCCCTCTGACGATCCGATCGCAGCCTCCCGTGCGGTGGTGCTGTCACAGACGCAGGCGCGCGATAGCCAGTTTGCGCTGGCGCGTTCGTTCGCTAATCAGAGTCTGTCGCTGGAAGAGAGCACATTGAGTGATGTCACCACGGCCATTCAGTCCGCACAATCAACGCTGATCAGCGCCGGTAACGGCTCGCTGAGTGATGATGACCGCGCTTCCTATGCTACCCAGCTGGAGGGGATCCGTTCACAGCTGCTGAACCTGGCGAACAGTAAAGATGGCAACGGCCGCTACCTGTTTGCCGGTTATGAATCCGATACCGCGCCGTTTACTCAGGATGCCAGCGGTGCGGTAACCTACACCGGTGGTGCGCAAGCGATCACGCAAAAAGTGGACAGCGAACGCGCCATGACGGTGGCACACACGGGCAATGCGATTTTTGATTCGCTGACCAGCAACGCCAAGCCGGAGCCAAACGGCGGTACCAGCCAGACCAATCTGTTCGATATGCTTGATAGCGCCATCAGCGCACTGAAAGTGCCGCAGAATGACGCTGATGATGCGACGAAGCAGACCTTCACCGACGCAATGGATAAGGCAAACCGCGGTTTCAGCAATTCGCTGAATAACGTGCTGGCGGTACGCTCTGAGATCGGTACCCAGCTGGATGAGCTGGATACGCTGGATGCGAAGGGTGATGACCGGGCCGTCACGTTGAAAGACCAGATGAGTACGCTGGTGAACGTTGATTACACCCAGGCGATCTCCACCTACACCATGCAGCAGCAGCTGCTGCAGGCGTCTTATACCACTTTTAGCGATATGTCGAAGATGTCGCTGTTCCAGATGAATAAGTAACAGACCTGACACTTTGAGCGCGCTTAAACCGGGTGCGCTTAGTTTCGCCCACTGCCCGCAAGGGCCGTGGGATTTTTTTTGCCTTTTACTCCCGCTCCTGTAGATACATCCCGCCAGGCATTCTGTGCAGGGCAGCGGCTGCCCTTCAGACGTCCTCATTGCTGTGGTCGAACATTAACACGCTGCCCGTAGCTGCGATTGCGGCGTGTCGCCCCGGCGCACCCGGCGGCACTGACGGGCCACCACTACATAAGCCAAAAGGGATTAAGTCCCGGGTGCTTTGTCGAGATGCCGTTACGGTCAGAGATGATAGGGCGGAGAGCAGTATGGGGTATGGTGGCGGCAATAAAAAACCCCGGACTGGCCGGGGTTTGGTGTACTGCTGCTTTTAGAGCGGTTTGCTTAAGCGCTTTCCTGGCGGGTCGCCGGAGCGGTAGCCTGATGCGTCGCGCTGTGACCACCGGCTGAACCGCGGCCGTCAAAAGCAAACGGCGGGCGAACCCAATCGCTGTGACGTACCGGCTCAGGTTCCGATGCCGGGGCTGGCGCTTTGGTCATCGGTGCAGTTGCGTGGTGCTTGAAGCGGGTCTCTGCACTGCTCACTGCGGTATCGCGCGCAGCGACAGGAGCATGTGGTTCAGTGATCGGCGCGACAGGGGCTTCCGCCGCTACCGGCGCTGACAGCACCTCTTCAACCTGCGTTTCGACAACAGGGGTAACATCCGCGGGTGCCTGTTCTGCTGAGGCAACGGCTTCGGTTACCGCGGGCTGCACCTCTTCCGGCGTAGCAGGCTGCGGCGCCTCTTCTGTCACGGTTGCAGGCTCGGCTTCCGCCGCCGTCTCCTGTGCCACCGCTTCATCGGCTGCAGAGATAACCGCAGGCTCGTGATTGACCGGCGCGGCAACAGGGGTCAGATCATCCGTGTTCACCACAGGTACCTCGGTGTGCACCTGCGGTTCAGCCTGATGCACAACTTCTGCCGTTTCTGGCTGTGGCACAACCGCTGAGTGGGCTGCGGCGGCCACCGGCAGCGCTTCCGCCGCATCCTGATAGCCATATTCTGGCATTTCGTTCAGCGCCTCTTGCGAGGTGAACTGCTCGTGCGTCTGAGCAACCGGATAGGTAACCCAAACTTTGCCTGACGCCATCTCCGGAGAGGCAGCAGCCGATTCCAGCGGCATCGCAGACTGCGTTGGGTAACGCTCGTCACGGTAACGACGACGGCGCTGACCGCTGACGCGCAGATGACGCGGTGAACGGCGCGAGCGGCGTGGCATGTTGGTGCTCTCACGGTTCTCGCTCTCATCCTGCTCATCGCTGGTTGCTTCTGTCTGCTCTGCGACAGGTGCGCGCTGCGTGCTTTCGATCGCTGCTTCGGTTGCTGCAGCTGAAGGGATCTCAGCGGCGGCGACTTCACCGGTATCGCCCACGCGAACGCGCTGGTTCAGCTGACGCTGCTTACGACGCGGCATGACCTGAACGCGATCGTCCTCCTGCGCCACGTTGTCTTCAACGATATCGCTCTGTACAACCGGCTCAGCGGCTTTCGGCTCCTGCTGCGCACGTTTCTCTTCCTGACGACGACGCTGACGCTCAGCGCGCTGTTCACGACGCTGCTGCTGCTGCTCATCACGCTGCTGCAGCTGCTCTTCCGTCAGGGCCGGACGCTCACCACGCGGTTCGTTCTGGCGTTTATTGCGGCGGTTATCCTGATCGCGTGGCTCACGGCTCTCACGGGGTTCGCGTGCTTCACGTGGCTCGCGCGGTTCACGTGCTTCACGCGGCTCGCGGCCTTCACGACCCTGCAGATTTTCACCGTTACGCGGCGTACGCTCGCGGCGGTTGTTGCGACGGTTGTTGTTACGACGATCGCCACGCTGTGTGGTGCTTTCACCTTCAGCCGCTTTCGCTTCGGTTTTCTCTTCAACAGGTGCAGCGGCAGGCGTTTCACCGGCGAACAGCTTCTTCAGGCCATTCAGCAGGCGCGATACGAAGCCGCCGCTGGTCGTGGCCGCCGGCGCAGCGGCTGGCGCTGCCACGTTTGGCTTCGCGTCGGCTTTCGCCGCAGGCTGCTGCTCTTCGGTAACTTCAACCGGCGCAGGCGGGGCATCTGGCATCACGAAAGCGGCCAGTGCAGGCTGCTCCGGACGACGACGCTCGGCGTGCTCCTCTTCAGAAGGCAGCGCCATCTCCGCTTCGTGCAGTTTTGGCAGGTGGTAAGAGAGGGTCTGCGTCTCTTCACCTTTGCGCACGCGCAGCACGGAGTAGTGTGGCGTCTCCATCTGGTCGTTTGGCACGATGATGGCGCGCACGCCGCCCTGGCGTTTCTCGATGGCATTCACCGCTTCACGTTTTTCGTTCAGCAGATAGGAGGCCACCTGAACCGGTACAATCGCATGCACCTCTTTGGTGTTGTCCTTTAGCGCCTCTTCTTCAATCAGACGCAGAATCGACAGCGACAGCGATTCGTTATCACGGATTGTGCCGGTACCGCTACAGCGTGGGCAGACGTGATGGCTGGATTCACCCAGTGACGGGCTGAGACGCTGACGCGACATCTCCAGCAGACCAAAGCGGGAGATATGGCTGATCTGGATACGTGCGCGATCCTGACGCACCGCTTCACGCAGGCGGTTTTCCACCGCACGCTGATGGCGAACCGGCGTCATATCGATAAAGTCGATGACGATCAGACCGCCCAGGTCACGCAGGCGCAGCTGGCGTGCGATCTCATCGGCGGCTTCAAGGTTGGTATTGAAGGCGGTCTCTTCGATGTCGCCACCGCGGGTAGCACGCGCGGAGTTGATATCGATGGCTGTCAGCGCTTCGGTGCTGTCGATCACAATCGAGCCACCGGAAGGCAGACGCACTTCACGCTGGAAGGCCGACTCAATCTGTGACTCAATCTGGTAATGGCTGAACAGCGGGATTTCACCGGTGTAGAGTTTGATTTTACTGCTGAAGTCCGGACGACCCAGCGCCGCGATATGCTGACGTGCCAGCTCAAGGACTTTCGGGTTATCAATGAGGATCTCACCGATATCCTGACGCAGGTAGTCGCGGAAGGCGCGCACAATAACGTTGCTCTCCTGATGAATCAGGAATGGAGCAGGGCGGTTTTCAGCGGCTTTTTTGATCGCTTCCCAGTGTTTAAGGCGGAAGCTGAGATCCCACTGCAGGGATTCGGCAGATTTGCCAACGCCCGCAGTGCGAACGATTAACCCCATGCCTTCCGGCAGCTCCAGCGCGGAGAGCGCCTCTTTCAGCTCAGTACGGTCATCCCCTTCAATACGACGGGAGATGCCGCCCGCGCGCGGGTTGTTTGGCATCAGGACCAGATAGCTACCGGCCAGCGAAATAAAGGTAGTCAATGCTGCCCCTTTATTACCGCGCTCCTCTTTATCGATTTGCACGATCACTTCCTGACCTTCACGCAGCACGTCTTTAATATTCGGACGGCCATGCGCGTTGTAGTGAGCAGGGAAGTATTCGCGGGAAATTTCTTTCAGAGGGAGGAAACCGTGACGCTCAGCACCGTAATCAACAAACGCAGCTTCGAGGCTGGGTTCAATACGGGTGATCTTACCTTTGTAGATATTGGCTTTTTTCTGCTCGTGTCCGGGGCTTTCGATATCCAGATCGTACAGACGTTGTCCATCAACAAGGGCAACGCGCAACTCCTCCTGCTGAGTTGCGTTAATTAACATTCTTTTCATCGTGACGTACTCGTTATTCTCACATGAGTGATAAAGCTGCGGGCATCGTTACCCTGGACGAGAATCAACCGATGACCCCGTGTCTGCATGCACTGACGTCAACCTCACGGTTGTCGGCGGCTATAGGGGCGCAAATCTTGTCGGTGGCCTGTTTTTCATAAGGAAATCCAGCGCCTGAAGGTGGAAGTGCTACAGAGTATTCAGAAATCCACACATCCCAGTCTGTCGTCCAGGCCGCAACCCGCAGCCCGCTAAGTGCCTGATTAAACATCACGTCTTACGCCATTGCTGCGTGTCCGTTTCATCCGGCAAAATACCTTAATTTCGCTCTTTTTCCTGCCTGACTCTTACCAGGACAGAAACACCTGCATTATTCCATTGCTTAGCAACTTATAGCAAGGCGACTTTTGCCGAGCTGTGAAGTTTATGCGTCCTTAACCTGTTCATTTGCAGGGGTAATCATCGCATCGCTGAAAAAGACAGCATTTTGCCATTTTCAGGGGGCGACGATCAGAGAGTTAAGCACAGAAAAAGGGGTGGCGCTATCGGGGGACACTATTTAGAATCGCCGCCATGAAAACAGAGAATCCCGGCGTACAGTTTGTCGCCATCACGGCTGAAAATGCCGGACAACGTATTGATAACTTTCTGCGCACCCTGTTAAAGGGCGTGCCAAAAAGCATGATTTATCGCATCCTGCGCAAAGGCGAGGTGCGGGTGAATAAAAAGCGCGTAAAGCCTGAGTACAAGCTGGAGGACGGCGACGAAGTGCGCGTACCGCCGGTACGTGTAGCCGAACGTGAAGAGCAGGCGGTATCGCCAAAGCTGGATAAAGTGGCGGCGCTGGCTGAAGCCATTCTCTATGAAGATGACTATTTGCTGGTGCTGAACAAGCCGTCCGGCACGGCGGTGCATGGCGGCAGTGGTCTGAGCTTTGGCGTCATTGAGGGGCTGCGCGCCCTGCGCCCTGAAGCACGTTTTCTTGAGCTGGTGCACCGTCTTGATCGCGACACGTCCGGTATTTTGCTCGTTGCTAAAAAGCGCTCGGCGCTGCGCTCGCTGCATGAGCAGCTGCGCGAGAAGGGCATGCAGAAAGATTATCTGGCGCTGGTGCGCGGCGACTGGCCATCGCACCTGAAAGTGGTGCAGGCGCCGCTACTGAAAAATATCCTGCAGAGCGGCGAGCGCGTGGTGCGGGTTAACGCTGAAGGCAAGCCGTCCGAAACGCGCTTTAAAGTTGAAGAGCGGTTTGGCCTGGCAACGCTGGTGAAAGCCAGCCCGGTGACCGGGCGTACGCACCAGATTCGCGTGCACACGCTGCATGGCGGCCACCCGATTGCTTTTGACGATCGCTATGGCGATCGGGAATTTGATCGCCAGCTGGCCTCCACCGGTCTGGCGCGTCTGTTCCTGCATGCGGCGGCGCTGACCTTTACTCACCCTAATACCGGTGAAATCCTGCGGATGGAAGCACCGCTGGATAACGCCCTGAAGCACTGCCTCAATAAACTGCGCCAGCAGAAGAGTGCCTGATGGCAAAGGCATCAGCCTAACGGGTTGATGCCGGCTTTCATTAATAAGCCATTTAACGCAATCAGCGGTAAACCAATCAGCGTATTGGGATCGCGCCCCGCCAGCCGTTCAAACAGACAGATCCCCAGGCCTTCACTCTTAAAGCTCCCTGCGCACTGCAGAGGCTGCTCTCTCTCCACGTAGTGGTTAATCTCCTGCGCACTGAGCGTGCGGAAGTGCACCGTAAAGGGCTCGTACAAGACAAATTGCTGCGCGCTGGCGGGCTGAACCAGCGCCAGACCGGTATAAAAGGTGATGGCTTTACCGCTGGCCTGCGCCAGCTGCGCGCAGGCTCTCTCCATGGTGTGCGGTTTGCCGGTAATGTGGCCGTCCAAAACACATACCTGATCGGAGCCGATAATCCAGTGCCCGGGATAGGTGGTGGCCAGCGCCTGCGCCTTTGCCAGCGCCAGACGCTGAACGAGCTGCGGCGCGCGCTCATCGGGCAGCGGTGTCTCATCACACACTGGCGCAGCGGTAATAAAAGGCAGGCCCAGCTTGCTTAGCAGCGCCTGACGGAACGGGGAGGTTGAAGCTAAAACCAGCGGTGTCGTCATTTTTTTTCAGAAGTAGATAGCGTAAAGATGACAGGCATTTTAAACTATGCGCCGCACTGGATGCGACTAACGGGTGAAAGATGCTGTAAACCGGCCTTTTTCTTTGACTCTATGACGTTACAAAGTTAATATGCGCGCCCTATGCAAAAGGTAAAATTACCCCTGACGCTCGATCCGGTCCGCGCCGCGCAAAAACGCCTGGATTATCATGGTGTTTATGCACCTGAATTGGTGGC
>Ga0157361_1000102_pt1 | contig 47236 bp, 42 predicted proteins | sample AttlaeALBM2_FD_111481 | JGI IMG/M metagenome (GOLD analysis project Ga0157361, IMG submission 111481) | Fungus gardens microbial communities from leaf cutter ant in Ribeirão Preto, State of São Paulo, Brazil - Atta laevigata ALBM2 | ecosystem: Host-associated > Fungi > Mycelium > Unclassified ...
AAAACCACCGTGCTGCGGGCGATCGCCGGCTTCGTGCAGCCCTCCGCCGGGCGTATTGCCATCGGTGACGTCGATGTCACCGACGTGCCGCCTTATGAGCGCGGCCTGGGCATGGTGGTACAGAACTACGCGCTGTTTCCGCATATGCGCGTCGAAGACAATGTGGCGTTCGGCCTGCGCGCCCAATGCAAGCCACGCGGCCTCACCGCCGAGCGCGTCGAAGAGGCGTTGGCCATCGTCGGCATGTCCACCTACGCCAAGCGCTATCCCAGCCAGCTCTCCGGTGGCCAACAGCAGCGGGTGGCGATCGCCCGCGCCATCGCGGTGCGCCCCAAAGTACTGTTGTTGGATGAGCCGCTGTCGGCGCTGGACGCGCAAATTCGCCACAGCATGGTGGAGGAGATCGCCCGCCTGCACCGCGAACTGCCGGATCTGACCATCCTGTACGTCACCCACGATCAGGGCGAAGCGCTGACGCTGGCGGACAAGATTGGCATCATGCGCGACGGCCACCTGATCGCCCACGGCGAGACTCGCGCGCTGTACCATCATCCAACGAACCGCTTCGCCGCCGAGTTCCTCGGCCGCGCCAACCTGCTGCCGGCCACCGCGCTGGAGACGACCACCGGGCAAGGCATGACCACCGTCAGCTGCGCCGGCAAAGTGATCGGCTGCTTTACCTATGGTGCGCAACGCGGTTTCGACAAACTGCTGTGTATTCGGCCGCAGCATATCGCGCTCGATGCCGACGCCCAGCGCAGCAACTGCCTCATCGGTACGCTGCGCGATATTCACTGGCAGGGGGAATTGACGCACCTGCAGTTCGACGCGCAAGGCCATCCGCTGCGCGTGGTCACCACCCATCGCAGCCGGATGCCCCAGATCGGCGAGCGCGTGCCGCTCTATTTCGCCCCCGACGACGCGGTACTGATCGAGGACTGACATGACCGACTCTACGCTTATTCGCCCGGCTCTGCGGCTGCGCTTGCCGCGCCGTCTGTGGATCTTGCTGCCGCTGCTGGTGCTGGCGACGCTGTTTTTCTATCCTCTGGCGCTGATCGTCAAACAGGCGTTTACCGACGATCAGGGGCTGTTCAGCGCCGCCGCGCTGCAACAGGTGTTCGAATCCCGACGCTTTGTCGGCGCCCTGCTCAACACGCTGCAGATTGCGCTGCTGGCGACGCTGGGCTGCCTGGTGCTCGGCACCCTGCTGTCGCTGCTGCTGGTGTTTACGCCGTTCCCCGGCAGCCGGCTGATCGCCAGGGTGATCGATACCTTTATCGCCATGCCGACCTTCCTGATCACGCTGGCCTTCACCTTTATCTACGGATCCGCCGGCCTGCTGAACGGCACGCTGATGGCGGCCTTCGGTTTTACCCTGCCGCCGGTGGACTTTCTTTATTCCATTTGGGGCGTGATCCTGGCGGAAATCACCGTGTTTACGCCACTGGTGATGCGCCCGCTGATGGCGGCGCTGTCGCAGATCGATCGCAGCCAGCTCGAGGCCGCCAGCATCCTCGGTGCCCGGCCGGGGCGCGTGGTGCGCCAGGTGATTTTGCCCGCCGCGCTGCCGGCCTTGCTGGCCGGCGGCAGCCTGTGTTTGCTGTTGACCACCAATGAATTCGGCATCGTGCTGTTTATCGGCGCCAAGGGCGTCACCACGCTGCCGATGATGGTCTACTCCAAAGCGATTCTGGAGTCGGATTACGCCGTCGCCTGCACGATCGCCGTCGTGAATATCGCACTGTCGCTCGGGCTGTTCTCCCTTTACCGCTACGCCGCGGCGCGCGCCGGGCTGAGGAACTGACGATGTTGATTTGGTCTCGCACCGGCCGCACTTTGACCTGCACGCTGGCGGTCACGCTGTTCGCCCTGTTCTTCTGCCTGCCGCTGGCGGTGATCCTGATGTCCAGCCTGAGCGAACAGTGGAACGGCGTGCTGCCGAGCGGCTTCACTCTAAGCCATTTCCGCCAGGCCTTCAGCGGCGCCTCCTGGGACGCGCTGGTCGCCAGCCTGGCTATCGGTTTCAGCGCCAGCCTGTTCGCGCTGCTGTGCGGCACCTGGGCGGCGTTGGCGCTGCGCCACCATCAGGGGCGCGGCCAGCGCCTGCTGAGTACGCTGTTCTTCATACCCAGCGCGGTGCCTTCGGTGTCGATCGGTTTAGGCATGCTGGTGGCATTCAGCCAGGGGCCGCTGCAGATGAACGGTACCTTCCTGATCGTGCCCATCGCCCACTTCGTGCTGATTTCCGCCTTCACCTTCGGCAACGTGATGGCCGGGCTGACCCGGCTTTCGAGCGACTACGAAAACGTCGCCGCCAGCCTGGGCGCTTCGCCGTTGTTTCGCCTGCGTCACGTCACCCTGCCGATGATCGCTCCCTATATGATCTCCGCCTTCGCCCTCAGCCTGTCGCTGTCGATGGGTGAGCTGGGCGCGACCATGATGATCTACCCACCGAGCTGGGCGACGCTGCCGGTCACTATCTTCAGCCTGACCGATCGCGGCAGCATCGCCAACGGCGCGACGCTGACCATGATCCTGGTGGCGGCCACGCTGCTGCTGATGTTAGTGCTGGAGCGGATTGCGCAGCGGCTGACGCCGGGCGCAAAATAGCAACAAGGCGCTGCCATGGCCGCGCCTTGTTCATCGAAGCGAGGGGTTAGAACGGGTAGTCGTGATAGCCCTGCTGTTCACTGATGCGCCGGGCGGCGACGTGCAGCAGCGCCACATACTCCTCCCGCGCCGCTTCGGAAAAACGCAGCGTCGGGAAAGAGAGGCTCAGCCCGGCGATCGCCACCCCGAACCGATCGAAGACCGGCACCGCGATGCAGCGGATCCCCGCCTCCTGCTCCTCGGCATCTTCGCCGTATCCCTGCTCGCGCACCCGCTCCAGCACCGGCAACAGTTCGGCGGCGCTAGTCAGCGTATGCTCGGTGCTGCGGGTAAATTCAATCTGCGACAGGATCTGCGCCACCTCATCCCGATCGCGCCAGGCCAGCAGCACTTTACCGATGGCGGTGCTGTGCAGCGGGTTACGGCGGCCGATGCGCGAATACATGCGCAGGTTGTACATTGCGTCAATCTTGTGGATATAGACGATGCCGTCCTCGTCCAGGGCACCGAGGTGGATGGTTTCGCGGGTGCGGTTCGACAGCTCGCGCATCTGTACGTCGGCGCTGCGGATCAGATCGACGTTCTGCAGCGATTTGGCGCCCAGCTCGAACAGCTTGAGCGTCAGCGCATACTTTTCCGTCTCGCCCTCCTGCGAGACGTAGCCCAGCGCTTTCATGGTTTGCAGAAAACGGTAGACGGTGCTTTTGGACATCATCACCCGCTGGGACAGTTCGGTAATGCCAATCTCGCGCTCATCGCCGAGCGCCTGCAAAATGCCGAACACTTTCATCACGGATGAGACGGCATCCGGTTGCTTGTCTGAATCTGCGTTAGCCATGGTGAATACCCTACTTAACGGTTTTGTTTCAGGAAATTTAAACAAGGGTTTCAGTATAATCGGAACAGATCGCGGCGCGCAACGCGGCTGAACGCTAAGCGATTGAAGCCTAATGGATAACCCCGGCTCGCTCACCGCCGTTTACAATAAAGCGGACAAGGGGCATGCAATCACGGGCGAATATGATTAGCATGATAATACTCCCCTGAATAAATACCGCTGAGACCAACATGCGTCCTTGTTCCGACGGCCTCCCCGTCCCGCAACGCTATGGGGCGATCTTCGCCATCGCCCTCGGCATTACCGTATCCGTGCTCGACGGCGCGATAGCCAACGTGGCGCTGCCCACCATCGCGCGCGATCTCAACGCCAGCCCGGCCAGCTCCATTTGGGTGGTTAACGCCTATCAGCTGGCGATCACCGTGTCTCTGCTGTCGCTGGCGTCGCTCGGCGATCTGATCGGCTATCGCCGCATCTATCAGGCCGGGTTGCTGGTGTTCAGCATTACCTCGCTGTTCTGCGCCCTGTCCGACTCGCTGCTTACGCTGACCATCGCCCGCGTGCTGCAAGGCTTTGGTGCCGCCGCCATCATGAGCGTCAACACCGCGCTGATCCGCATCATCTATCCGCAGCGTTTTCTCGGCCGCGGCATGGGCATCAACTCGCTGATCGTCGCCTGCTCCTCGGCGGCCGGGCCAACGGTGGCGGCGGCGATCCTGTCGGTCGCATCCTGGCAGTGGCTGTTCGCCATCAACCTGCCGATCGGCCTCGTCGCGCTGCTGCTGGGCATGAAGTTCCTGCCGGCCAACGGCCAAAAAAGCGATAACCGCCGTTTCGATCCCACCAGCGCCGTGCTGAACGCGTTGACGTTCGGCCTGCTGATCACCGCCATCAGCGGCTTCGCCCAGGGCCAAAGCCTGACGCTAATCTTCAGCGAGATCGCCGCGCTGCTGGCGATTGGCGCGGTGTTCGTGCGCCGCCAGCTGCGCCAGGAATTTCCGCTGCTGCCGGTCGACCTGCTGCGCATCCCGATCTTCGCCCTGTCGATGGGCACCTCAATCTGCTCGTTTGCTGCGCAAATGCTGGCGATGGTGTCGTTGCCGTTCTTCCTGCAAAGCGCATTGGGCCGCGACGAAGTGGCGACCGGGCTGCTGCTGACGCCGTGGCCGCTGGCGATCGTAGTCATGGCGCCGATCGCCGGCCGGCTGGTGGAGCGCGTGCACGCCGGCCTACTGGGCTGCATTGGGCTGGCGGTGTTCGCACTTGGGCTGTTCTCGCTGGCGCTGCTGCCCGCGGATCCGTCGAATGGGGACATCATCTGGCGCATGGTGCTGTGCGGCGCCGGCTTCGGCCTGTTCCAGTCGCCCAACAATCACACCATCATCTCCGCCGCGCCGCGTAACCGCAGCGGTGGCGCCAGCGGCATGCTGGGCACCGCTCGCCTGCTGGGGCAAACCTCGGGGGCCGCGCTGGTGGCGCTGATGTTCAACCTGTTCCCCACCTCTGGTACCCACGCATCGCTGATCCTGGCCGGCGTGTTCGCCACTCTGGCGGCGGCGGTCAGCAGCCTGCGCATCACCCAATCGACGGCGCCAACGGCGCAGCCAAGCCGCGAGGTGAAATAACGGACATAAAAAAACCCCGGCGAGCCGGGGTTTTTCCTTTCATTCAGCCGATTACTTCAGGTACTGGCCGGAACGCAGCGCTTCGATACGCTTGTCGAGCGGCGGGTGCGACATGAACAGCTCGCTGAACGACTTGGATTTACCGTTGATGCAGAACGCCATCATGCTGCCCGCTTCCTGCGGTTCGTAGCTGGTTTTCAGGCGCTGCAAGGCGGCGATCATCTTCTCGCGGCCCACCAGCTTGGCGGAGCCGGCGTCGGCGTAGAACTCGCGGTGACGCGAGAACCACATGGTGATGATGCTTGCCAGGATGCCGAACACCAGTTCCAACACCATCGACACCGCGAAGTAAATCATCGGGTTGCCGTTGCCTTCCCCTTCGCCATCACGGTTGCCCAGGAAGCCGGCGGCGACCTGCGCGATCAGGCGCGAAATGAAGATGACGAAGGTGTTCACGATGCCCTGAATCAGGGTCATGGTCACCATATCGCCGTTGGCGACGTGGCTGATTTCATGCGCGATGACCGCTTCCGCCTCGTCGCGGCTCATGCTCTGCAGCAGGCCGGTGCTGACGGCGACCAGCGAGGCGTCACGGCGCGCGCCGGTGGCAAAGGCGTTGATGTCCGGCGCGTGGTAGATAGCGACCTGCGGCATGGCGATGCCCGCCTGCTGCGACTGACGGCGTACCGTTTCCAGCAGCCAGTTTTCGGTTTCGTTACGCGGTTGTTCAATCACTTCCCCGCCGACGGAGCGCAGCGCCATCCACTTGGACATCAGCAACGACACGAAAGCGCCGCCGAAGCCGAACAGACCGGCCATGATCATCAGGCCCTGAACGCTACTGGATTGGATTCCTGTCAGGCTGAGCACCAGCCCGAAAACCAACATCACCGCCAGGTTGGTGAGCAGGAACAGAGCTATACGCATCATAAAATGTTTACTTCCTCATAAATGTTAACAAAACGCTGTCTAAGATACCCTAGATCGTATGGGCATTCGTCACAGTTTCAAGAGTCGCACGTCATTAACCTACTAAAAATACGAAACTTTACAAAAACGACGCGCGACCGGGATTTGGCAAATTGTAAACGATTGTTGCGCAAGGCGGAGGGATTTCTCAGAAAAAATTCTTGGCCCGTGCAAAATGACGTCGAGAAAAATTGCCCGCACACTTTTTATGGCCGCCAGGCTCTCACCGCCTTCGCTCACGCAGCGCTCGCCTCGCCTGACAGGAAAGTTTGAATCCCGCGATTAATTGTTACATTATAACATCACAATTAATCGTAAAGGGATGTCAATCATGTTACCTCGCCTCGTCTGCATGCTGACTGCGTGGCTGCTCTTTTGCCACGTCGCGCAAGCTGAAATCCACCTCACCGACGCAGAAGGACGCCAGGTCACCCTGGCCGCCCCCGCACAACGCGCCTATATCGGCTTTTACTACGAAGATTTTCTGGCGGTGAACGGCCCGGACAGTTTTCAACAGGTGGCCGCCTTCTCTAAAAGCGACTGGGCCTTGCGCACCAGCCAATGGCCGCGTTATCAGGCGGCTCTGCCGCGGCTCGCTCAGCTGGTCGATGTCGGTTCGCTCTACAATCAGAGCTTTGACTTCGAACGCCTGCTGACCACGCGGCCAGACCTGCTGATCCTGGCGAAATGGCAGCTCGACGGCTTCGCCAACTACCTGCCGGTGCTGCAACAGCTCAACATTCCTTACATCGTCGTCGACTTCAACCAGGGTGCGGAAGTCAAACTTGCCAGCATTCGGGCCATGGGTCAGGCGATGGGCCACCCCGAGCGGGCAGAACGGCTGGCCAGCGAGTATCGGCAGAGCCTTGAAGAGACTCAGCGGCGTATTCGCGAGGCGCAGCTGCCGCCACCGACCGCTTATATCGAACTCGGCGACAAGGGGCCCGGCGAATACAGCAGCAGCTATGGCGCCTCCGTCTGGGGGCCGCTGTTACAGCTGGCCGGCGCCCGCAATATCGCCGCCGGCGTCGTCGGTAGCCCCGCGCCTTTGCGCGCCGACTATGTACTGACCCAAAAGCCGGACGTCATTTTCCTCGCCGGCGGCGACTGGGAAAACATGCCAAACGCCGTACCGATGGGCTACGGCGCACAGGCGGCCCCCCTTCAGGCACGCCTCGCTCAGTACGCCCAGCGTGCCGGTTGGCCGCAGCTGCCGGCGATAAAAGACCAGCGCCTCTATGCGCTCTACCATGGCGGCGCGCGCACGATTTACGATTTTATTTTTGTTCAGTATCTGGCGAAAGCTCTCTATCCGGCCGCGTTTGCCGACGTTGATCCCCCACGCAACCTGGCGCAGTTCTACCGCCAATACTTACCGATAGAGGCTGACGGCGTCTTCCTGCAACGCTGGCAAGGAGAGTAGCCGTGGCCCACACAGGACGTGCGTTTTTACAACGGCGCAGGCTGCGCCGCGGGCTATTGACGCTGGCGCTGCTCGGCGCGCTGCTGGCGGCCGCCGTCGTCGATCTGACCGTCGGCGCCGCGCACCTTAGCTTCTCGGATATCCTGCCCATGCTCTGGCCCGGCTCCGCGCCAGGCAACGAGCTGCATCAGGTGGTTTTCTGGTCGATTCGCTTGCCGATGACGCTCACCGCGTTGGTCGTCGGCGCCAGCCTGGCGCTGGCCGGTCTGTTGATGCAGACCGTGCTGGCCAACCCCCTCGCCAGCCCGTATACGCTGGGGATCTCGGCCGCGGCGGGATTTGGCGCGGCGCTGTCGATCATCACCGGATTCAGCCTGGGTGGCGCGCTGGCGCTGGGCACGCCGCTGCTGGCTTCGCTGATGGCGCTGTTGGCCTGCGTGCCTATCTATCTGCTGGGACAGCGCCGCGGCATGACGCCGCAAATTTTGGTGCTGAGCGGCATCGTGGTGCTGTTCTTCTTTCAGTCGCTGCAATCCCTGCTGCTGTTTCTGGCCTCGCCCGAAGCCATGCAGCAAATCGTCTTCTGGCTGTTCGGCAGCCTGCTCAAAGCCAATATGCACGGCGTGGCGATCACCGGCGGCGTCCTGTTCTGCGCGCTGGTCGTCAGCCTGCGGCTGGCCTGGCGCCTGACCGCACTGTCCGCCGGCGAAGAACAGGCCCAGGGGCTGGGCATCAACGTCAGCGCGCTGCGCAAGCTGGCCTTTCTGCTGGCGACCTTACTGACGGCCGCCTCAGTCTCGTTTGTCGGCACCATCGGGTTCGTCGGGCTGATCGCTCCGCATTTCGCCCGTTTTCTGGTGGGCGAGGATCAACGCTATCTGATCTGCATTTCCGCCCTTTGCGGCAGCCTGCTGCTGCTGTGCGCGTCGATCGTCGCCAAACTGGTGCTGCCGAACGGCGTAGTGCCCATCGGCATCGTTATCGCCTTAATCGGCGTGCCGGTGCTGTTCTACTTCGTCACCCGACAGGTTAAACGCCCATGACTCAACTGACCCTCACCGGCGTCGGCGTCACGCTGCATCGACGTCAGCTGTTAGCCGACGTTTCATTGGCCTGGCCGGAGGCAAAGCTCGGCGGCATCATCGGGCCCAACGGCGCCGGCAAATCGACGCTGCTCAAAGCGATCAATCGCATGCTGCCGCACAGCGGCGCTATCGCCTACCGCGAGCGCCCGCTCGATCCGAAAACCAGCCGCATCGCCTATGTGCCGCAGCTCAATCGCAGCGAGTCGGCGTTGACCGCGTTTGACATGGTGCTGCTGGGCAAGGTACGGCAGTTGGGGTGGCGCGTCAGCGCCGCACAGGCCGACGCGGTCGAACAGGCGCTGGCGGAATGCGGCATTTCCGCGCTTGCCGATCGCCCTTTCAACCGCCTCAGCGGCGGGCAGCGGCAGTTGGTAATGTTGGCGCAGGCCTTCATCTCTCAGCCGCAGCTCATTTTACTCGACGAGCCCACCAGCGCGCTGGACATCCACCATCAGCTGCGCGTACTCAATCAGATCGCCGACTACAGCCGGCGTCATCGCTGCATCACGCTGCTGGTGATCCACGATCTGGGGCTGGCGCTGCGCTACTGCCATTCTCTCACCTTGCTCGAGCACGGACGCGTCATTTGCCACGGCGACACCCATCAGATGATGGGGCATCCGATGATGTCCCGCGTATTTGGCGTCGGTATCGAAAGCGGCATCAGCCCCCAAGGCTACCCCTTTCTGCTGCCGACACAGCTGTTACACGCACACGGAGAAACCCCATGTACACTCTGACCAAGGCGGACATGCTGGCGCAACTCGCCGGCTTGCAACAGGAAATCCATCAGCTTCACCGTTCCGCCCGGCAAGATCGGCGCCATTTTTCCCTGCTGGAACGGCGCTTCAGCCGCCTGCAGGCCTTTAACGATCTGCCGCAGCTGCAGGCCTATCGCCGCAAGCTGGAAAACGATCGCTCGATAACGGCGCAAATCACCCAGCTGCGAGCGGTGGCCAATGCCGCCTTGTGCGATTACGAGAAGCATCGCGTCGCCACGCTCTGCCGGGAGCCGGCGCAGACCAACGCCTACCTGAACAGTTTCGATAGCGCCCTGCAGCTGGAGATCGCCGCCGCCGACATCAAACCCGGTGAACGAGTGTTGCTGGTGGGCAGCGGCGCCTTGCCCACCACCGCGCTGGCGCTGGTCGCCAGGCTCTCCGCCACCGTCATTTGCTACGATTGCGACCCGGCGGCCCAGCGTTTTGCCCGCCGCCTCACGCGCCATCTGGGGCTGTCACGGCAAATCCCCTGCATCGATAAATTGAACGGCCTGACCGACCGCGACATCGATCACATCATCATCGCCTCTCTGGTGGCGGACAAGCAGACCTTGCTGACGCAGCTACGGCCTTTACTGCCCCAGCGCGGCAAACTGCTGCTGCGCTACGGTAACGGCCTTAAGTCGATCTTCAACTGCCCTTATCACCATCTGGCTGCCCGTTCACCCTGGCGCGTCAGCGGTAAACCGGTTGCCACCCCGCTGTACGATCTCTTGATTTTGGAGTCTCATCGCCATGAATAACGCATTTCCTACCCTGATCCTCGGCGCCGGTCCGGCGGCGATCCAATTGGCTGCGGATATCCAGGCCGCGGCCGACACGCGCCTCGGCCTGTACAATCGCCCCAGCGAGAAAGGACAACGCCTGAAGGCGCATCTGGCGCACACGCCCAGTCTGCATCTGGAAGGCGTCGGCAAGGCGCGGCAGACCCAGCACGATGCGCAGGTGGCAGTAGACAGCTATTGCGACGATCTGTCGCTCATCGGCGGCGACTGGCAGCGGCTGATCCTCGCGGTGCCCGCCGATCGCTATTACGAGGTGCTGCGGCAGGTGCCGTGGGCCACCTTACCCCACCTGCGTTCGTTGATCCTGCTTTCCCCGTCCATCGGCTCCGGCCTGATGGTGCAAAGCCTGCTGCAGGCGGCTGGCCAATCCCACGTCGGGATCATCAGTCTGTCCAGTTATTACGCCGACACCAAATATCAGGATGCGGCGCAGCCCTATCGCGCCTTTACCAAAGCCTTTAAACAGCGGGTCTATCTCGCGGCCCAAAGCCCGGCGCCAGACTCCGCCGAACTCGACTGGATCGGCTCGGTGCTGGCGCGTCACGCTATCGACGCCCGGCGCTGCGACAGCCTGCTGGCCGCCGAGCGCTTCAGCATCACCAACTATGTTCATCCGCCGCTGGCGCTGGCCGACACCACGCTGCAGGCGATATTCCAGCCGCAGGCGCCGGTGCAATACCTGTATAAAACCCACCCCGAGGGCCCCATCTGCCCCGAGGTGATCGCCGATATGCTCGAACTGTCGGAGGATTACAAAAGGCTGCTCAACCATCTCGGCATCGAGGAGATCAACCTGCTGCGCTTTTTGAACGACGACAGCTACCCGGTTCCCTCCCGCATGGTGAGCCGCCGCTGGATTGACCATTTCCCGCAGCTCGCGCCGGCGGAACAACGCTATGCGCTGTTTACGCGCTATACCGCGCTGCTGGTCGATCCCTATTCCGAACCGGACGCGCAGGGTCGCTATTATGATTTTTCCGCCGTCAGGGTCGCCCGCGTCTTTCAGGATGCTCAAGGGCTGTGGTGCCTGCCGCGCGTGCCGCTGGAAGACGTGCGAAAACTCCGCACGCTGGTCTTGCTGGCGGAGCGGCTTGGCGTCGAGATGCCCACCGCCCGGCGCCTGTTGGCGCGCTTTCAGCAGGCGCTGCAGAGCTTCGTCACCCGGATCGGCGCCGAGCATTGCCATCATTCGCTGCTGGACGATACCTGCGACGAACAGGCGGCCATCACCTACCGTCAGTGGCGGGGGCAAGCATGAATCAGGGTGCGCTGCTGGCCATTTTCGCCTCGCTGATTTTCAGCGTCATGAATGCGCTGGTCAAAACCATCGCCGACGACATCCCCACCGGGGAAATCGTGTTCTTTCGCAGTAGCATCGGCTGCCTGCTGGTTCTGCTGCTGATGTATCGCCACGGCGTCGCCTTCAGCCGCGAGGACCGGCCGCTGCTGGTACTGCGAGGCACTATGGGTGGGCTGTATCTCATCTGTTATTTTTACAGCATCGCCCACCTCACGCTGGCCGACGCCAGCATGCTGGCCTACCTGTCGCCGTTTTTCTCCATTCTGCTTTCCTTGCTGGTGCTGCGTGAACGGATCAGCGCCAACACCGCATTTTGGCTAGCGCTGGTCATCATCGGCGCCGTGCTGCTGGTGCGGCCGTGGCATTTCTCAACGTATACCCTGGCGTCGCTAGTCGGCGTGATGAGCGCGGTGTTCGCCGCTATCGCCTATCTGTCGGTCAACAAGCTCAGCAAGCGCCACCACAACTACGAGATCGTGTTCTATTTCCTGTTTATCGCGACGCTGATCTCGCTGCCGCTGATGTGGAACGCCTTCGTCTGGCCCAACGTCTACCAGTTTGCCATCCTGCTCGCCATCGCCCTGGTATCGCTGTTGGGACAGGTTGTCTTAACCCAGGCCTTTTCCTCCGATAACCTGATCGTGGTCTCGGTGGTGCGCTATATCGGCATCGTTTTCAATATTGCCTGGGGCTGGCTGTTCTGGCACGAAGTCCCGCTGTTGCTGTCGCTGATCGGCTGCCTGCTGGTGGTGGTTTCCTGCATCCGACTCGGGCTGCGCCACCGCAAGAAAGCCGTCTGAGCAGCACGTAACGCGGCCATAAAAAAACGCACCCGAGGGTGCGTTTTTCATCCTGCCTGACGCGGCCTTATTTGGCCGGCGTTGGCTGCTGAGCGGGCTGATCTTTTTCCAGATGAGCCAGGTCCAGCGCGATATGCACGGTTTCATCCAGGTATGGATCCGGTTCCTGGTAATCCTTCGGCAGATCGTCGAGCGATTTCAGCGGCTTCTTGCCCGCACGTTCCAGACGTTCGTTGATGCGTTTCAGACGGGTCGCATCGTCATCGTGGTTCTCTTTCTCGCGCACGGCCAGATTGAGGGACACGATGTTGCGTTTATCCTTCAGCGCCTTGTAATGCGCGATATCCTGCGCGATGTACTGGAACTCCGGATTCTGCGCGATGCGCTGCTGATGATCTTTCAGCAGCTCCGGCTCGAACGGCGCCATATCGCCGGTCTTGCTGTAGGTCGCCGCATTGATGCTGTCCCACGGCATGGCGTTGTCTTCAAACGCTTCGCCGGTTTCCGCCGGATCGACGCCGGTCGGCATCAGAATGTCCGGGGTCACCCCTTTGCGCTGGGTGCTGCCGCCGTTGACGCGGTAGAACTTCTGAATGGTGTACTGCACCGACCCCAGCGCCGGCCACTCAGGGCGCAGCATCTGATCGTAGATGCGGTTCAGCGAACGGTACTGCTGCACGGTACCTTTACCGAAGGTCGGTTCGCCGACGATCAGCGCGCGGCCGTAATCCTGCATCGCCGCCGCGAAGATCTCGGAGGCGGAGGCGCTGAAGCGATCGACCAGCACCACCAGCGGGCCTTTGTAGTAGGTCACGCCATCGGTGTCGGCGTCTTCACGCACTTTACCGTTGTTGTCGCGCACCTGCACCACCGGGCCGCTCGGAATGAACAGGCCGGACAGCGACACCGCTTCGGTCAGCGCGCCGCCGCCGTTGGTGCGCAGATCGATGATCACGCTCTTGACGTTCTGCTTGGCCATCTTCTGCAGCTGCACTTTCACGTCATCGGTCAGACCGACGTAGAAGCCTGGGATGTCGAACACCGCCACCTTCTCTTTGCCGACGGTCTTGATGGTCATTTTCACCGCGCGGTCTTCCAGGCGGATGCGCTCGCGGGTCAGGGTGACCACGCGGGTTTTGGTGCCCTTGCCGGCCGGCAGGATCTCCAGGCGCACCTTGCTGCCTTTCGGCCCTTTGATCAATGACACCACGTCGTCCAGGCGCCAGCCGATCACGTCCACCATCGGTTTGCCGGCCTGGCCGACGCCGACGATGCGATCGCCCACGGTGATCGCCTTGCTCTTCGCCGCCGGGCCGCCCGGCACCATCGAGTTGATCAGGGTGTAGTCGTCATCCATCTGCAGCACCGCACCGATGCCTTCCAGCGACAGGCTCATCTCGGTGTTGAACTGCTCGGTGTTGCGCGGAGACAGATAGTTGGTGTGCGGGTCGATTTCATGCGCAAAGGCATTCATCGCCAGCTGGAAGACGTCTTCGCTGTTGCTTTGCGTCAGGCGCTTGATGGCGAACTGATAACGCTTGGTCAGCGTGTCGCGGATTTCTTTGTCGGTCTTGCCGGTCAGCTTGAGGTTCAGCTCGTCATAGGTGACTTTCGCATCCCACAGGCTATCCAGCTCGGCCTTGTCTTTCGGCCACGGCGCTTTGCTGCGGTCGAGATCGATAGTGCCGTTGCCGGTGAAGTTCATCGGCTTGTCCAGCAGCGACAACGCATAGGTGTAACGCTCGAAACGGCGTTTCTGCGCCAGATTGAACAGCGCGTAGAAGGTATCCAGCTTGCCGGTTTTTAGCTCTTCGCCAACCTGATTGCGTTTGCCGGCGAACTGCGCCACGTCGGAGGCCAGCAACACGTTATGGTTGTAGTCCAGCATGTTCAGGTAGCGATCGAAGATCTTGCCTGAAAACTCCGCGTCGAGGGCGAACTGGCGGTAATGAGAGCGAGTGAAGCGCGAGGTCACGCGCTCACTCACCGTAGCGTGCTGGGGTTCCTGTTGCAGTTGGGGCAGTTGGCCGATGCGGATGTTGGCTGTTTCCGCGCCGTAACTGACACCCGCCCACAGCAGCCCTGCAATCGCTGTTAATCTGACGAATTTGTTCATGCCTTGGTTGGCCTCCGTATCAGAACTGCAAGTGTTCTGCGCGCACAATCATCGCCAGACCGGAAGAGAGCTGCACACGTACGCCATCTTTAGCGATTTCAAGTACGGTAGCATCCATCGCGCTCTTGCCTGCTCTGACTTTGATTTCCTGGCCAATTTGCAGTTTAGAGATATCCGTGACTGGCGCATAACGCGGCTGGTTTTCCTCTTTTGCTGCACGAGGTTGACGAGCTGGCTGTGGGCGAGTTTGTGGGCGCGGCTTGCGGTTTTCCGGCGCGGCTCCGCCTTCGCGACGTGCAGCAGGCTTTTTACCGGCTGGGCGCGGACGGCGTGGCGCGGCATCGGCAGATTCACCGGCGGCTTCACGTTTTTTGGCGTTTTGTTCGGCACGCTGTGCCTGAACGCGCGCTTTGGCTTCTTCAAGCTGCTGGCGAGCATGATCGACATGCTGCTGCTCCAGTTCACCGCACGGATTGCCGTCCAGGTCGACGCGCTGCGCGCCAACTTTGACGCCGTACAGGTAACGCCAGCTTGAGGTGTACAGGCGCAGGGCAGAACGCAATTGCGTTTTGCTGAGATTCTCTTCCCCCTGCACGCGCTCTACCAAATCCTGAAAAATACCGATTTTCAGCGGACGAGCTTCGCCTTCGGCGCTAAAGCAGAGCGGAAAACGCTCGGCAAGAAAAGCAATGACTTCTTTACTAGAGTTCAACTTAGGTTGATTTTCCATGAAATTTCCTGATTACAACGGTATTGCCAACAAGCCACAGGCATGAACAGGCGTCATTATAATGACGCCATCGGTAATTGCCACGTTAACCGTCGATCAACTTGCCGCTACAGTCACATATTTCGCACTGTCACACTGTTCCAGTTGCTCACAAAGCCCCGCCACCACTGCTTTCAGGCCCGCTTCATCCTGTTCGTCGAAGCGTTGATAAACCGTGCTGTCGATATCCAAAACGCCGATCGCTCGGCCGCCAACCGCCAGCGGCAGCACGATTTCCGCATTGCTGGCCGCATCGCAGGCGATATGGCCCGGGAACGCATGCACGTCGCCGACGCGCTGCACGCGATTTTCCGCCACCGCCGTACCGCACACGCCCTTGCCCACCGGGATGCGCACGCAGGCGATCTTGCCCTGGAACGGCCCCAGCACCAGCTGGTCGCCATCCATCAGATAGAAACCGACCCAGTTCACGTCATCCAGACGCTCGTTGATCAACGCGCTGGCGTTGGACAGCGCCGCGATAAAGTTGGTCTCCCCGCCGAGCAACGCGCTCAGGTCACGTTTTAATTCCGCGTAGAATTGTTCTTTTGTCATGTGATAACCATTGAAACAGTGAAGATGGCCAGAAGCCCAAAGCTTAGGCCCTATAAAATAAGCATTAAATGCGTATAGCCACAAGGTTAATCATCTGTTGCTTCACAAAACCCTGCCGCTCGGGGTATGTTTGCCGCTCAGAATCCCGGTTTACCTCGTTTTACCGTCCGGCGCCCGATCGCCGGTGACGCGGCCGGTTTATTTTTCAGCTACGCTGACAGTTCCGGCGGGCTCAAGGGCAGCTACTTGTCAAAGATGAAAATACACGCGATCACCGCCCCCCTTTCCAAAGCGCGCCACCAGCGCTGCTGCGAGTGCGACCTGCTGTTCGTGCTGCCGCCGCTCAGCGGCAATCAGGCCGCCTATTGCCCGCGCTGCAACGCCAAGGTGGTGAGCGGCCGCGACTGGTCGATGACGCGCCTGACCGCCATGGCGATCGCCATGCTGCTGCTGATGCCGTTCGCCTTCACCGAACCGCTGATCAGCATCCGCCTGCTCGGCACGCGCATCGACGCCAGTTTGCTGGAGGGCATCTGGCAGATGAGCCGTCAGGGCGATCCGCTGACCGCCAGCATGGTGGCGTTCTGTACCCTCGGCGCCCCGCTGACGCTGGCGCTGTCGCTGCTCTACCTGCGCTTCGGCCACGCGCTCGGCATGAACCTGCGCCCGGTGCTGCTGATGTTGGAGCGGCTGAAAGAGTGGGTGATGCTGGACATCTATCTGATCGGCATGACGGTGGCGGCGATCAAGGTGCAGGATTATGCCGACATCCAGGCGGGCAGCGCGCTGATCGCCTACCTGTCGCTCACCCTGCTCAGCATCCTGACGCTGATCCACGCCAACCTGGAGCAGCTGTGGGAGCGTTACTACCCGCAGGAGCAGCCGGAAGGCCCACCGGCGGCGCTGCATATTTGCCTGTCCTGCCACTATACCGGCTACCCCGACGCGCGCGGCCGCTGCCCGCGCTGCCACGTGCCGATGTGCCACCGCCAGCCCTACAGCCTGCAGAAAACCTGGGCGGCGCTGATCGCGGCGATGATCCTGCTGATACCGGCCAACCTGCTGCCGATTTCCATCATTTACGCCAACGGCGCACGGCTCGAAGACACCATCTTCTCCGGCGTGGTCTCGCTGGCCACCTCCGGCAACGTGCCGATCGCCGCCATCGTGTTCATCGCCAGCGTGCTGGTGCCCTTTACCAAGGTGATCGTGCTGATCACGCTGCTGTTCAGCATTCACTTCAAAACCTCGCACAGCCTGAAGACGCGCATTCGTCTGCTGCGCCTGGTCACCTGGATCGGCCGCTGGTCAATGCTGGATCTGTTCGTTATCGCCTTGATGATGTCGCTGGTAAACCGCGACCAGCTGTTATCTTTTACTATGGGACCGGCCGCGTTTTACTTTGGCTCGGCGGTCATTTTGACTATTCTTGCCGTTGAGTGGCTGGATAGCCGATTGATTTGGGATGCACATGCAACAGGAAACGCCGACTACACCGACTGAAGCGCGGGTCAAGAACAAACGCCGCATTTCACCGTTCTGGTTACTGCCGTTCATCGCCCTGCTGATCGCCGGGTGGCTGGTCTATAACAATTTCCAGGAACGCGGCACCACCGTCACCATCGACTTCCAATCGGCGGCGGGCATCGTCGCCGGCCGCACGCCGGTGCGCTACCAGGGCGTTGACGTCGGCACGGTGCAGAAGATCAGCCTGAGCAAAGATCTGCGCAGCATCGTGGTGGAAGCCAGCATCAAAAGCGATCTGGAAGACTCGCTGCGCGAAGGCACCCAGTTTTGGCTGGTGACCCCCAAGGCTTCGCTGGCCGGGGTCTCCGGGCTCGATGCGCTGGTCGGCGGCAACTATATCGGCATGATGCCCGGCAGCGGCAAGGCGCAAACCCACTTCGCCGCGCTCGATACCCAGCCGAAATACCGCCTGAACACCGGCGAGCTGATGATCCATCTGCACGCCGACGATCTGGGCTCGCTCAACAGCGGCTCGCTGGTCTACTACCGTAAAATCCCGGTCGGCAAGGTGTACGACTACACCATCAGCGAAGGCAATAAGGGCGTGACCATCGACGTACTTATCGACCGCCGCTTCGCCCATCTGGTGAAAAACAACAGCCGCTTCTGGAACGTCTCCGGCTTCAAGGGCGATTTCAGCCTGTCCGGCGCGACGGTACAGATGGAGAGCCTGGCGGCGCTGGTCAACGGCGCCATCGCCTTCGATTCGCCGGCCGATGGCCAGCAGGCCAAGGGTGACCAGAGCTATGCCCTGTATCCCGATCTGGCCCACAGCCAGCGCGGCGTCAATATCCTGCTGGATCTGCCGAGCGGCAACAACCTGAGTGAAAACCGCACGCCGCTGATGTACCAAGGGCTGCAGGTCGGCACCCTGACCAAGCTGACGTTGCAGCAGGACAGCAAAGTGGTCGGTGAACTGACCATCGATCCTTCGGTGGTCGATCTGATGCGCAGCGGCACCCGCATCGTGATGCGCAGCCCGCGCATCAGCCTCAACGACGCCAAGCTCAGCCAACTGCTGACCGGCACCACGCTGGAGTTGGTGCCGGGTGAAGGCGAGCCGCAGCAGCGCTTCAACGTGCTGGACAGCAGCGAGACGCTGTTGCAACAGCCCGGCGTGCTGACCGTCACGCTGAATGCGCCGCAAAGCTACGGCATCGACGTGGGGCAGCCGTTGGTGGTGCACGGCGTGAAAGTCGGCCAGATCCTGAGCCGCACCCTGACCGCCAGCGGCGTGGTGTTCACCGCCGCCATCGACGCCCAATATCGCGGCCTGCTGCACAAAGACAGCAAATTCGTGGTCAACAGCCGCCTCGACGTCAAGCTGGGCATCGACGGCATGGAAGTGCTCGGCGCCAGCGCCCAGGAGTGGGTAGACGGCGGCGTGCGCATTATTCCCGGCAGCAAGGGGGAACCGGGCGGCCAATACCCGCTGTACGCCAACAGTGAGAAAGCCGAGGAAGGCATCGTCGGCAACGCCCCGGCCACCACCCTGACCCTCAGCGCCACCAGCCTGCCGGACGTGCAGGCCGGTTCGGTGGTGCTGTATCGCAAATTCCAGGTGGGCGAAATCGTCAACGTGCGGCCAAAGGCCAACGAGTTTGAGGTGGACGTCTACATCAGCCCGGAATACCGCAAGCTGCTGACCCGTGAAAGCATCTTCTGGGCCGAAGGCGGCGCCAAGGTGCAGCTCAACGGCAGCGGGCTGACGGTGCAGGCTTCGCCGCTTAACCGTGCGCTGAAAGGCGCCATCAGCTTCGACAACCTGCAGGGCGTGACGCTCAACAAGGGCGCCAACCGCGTGCTGTACGCCAGCGAAACCGCCGCTCGCGCGGTGGGCAGCCAAATCACGTTGAAAACCTACGACGCCAGCAAGCTGTCGGCGGGCATGCCGCTGCGCTACCTCGGCATCGACGTCGGCCAGGTGGAGTCGCTGCAGCTGGCGCCGGAGCGCAACGAAGTGTTGGCCAAAGCGGTGCTGTATCCGGAATACGTGCAGACCTTCGCGCGTCTGGGCAGCCGCTTCTCGATCGTCTCGCCGGAGATCTCCGCCGCCGGCGTCAGCAACCTCGATACCCTGCTCCAGCCTTATATCAACGTGGAGCCGGGGCGAGGCCGCGAGCTGCGCACCTTCGAACTGCAGCAGGCCAGCATCACCGACTCGCGCTATCTCGACGGCCTGAGCGTGGTGCTCGACGCCGCCGAAACCGGCTCGCTGCAAATCGGCACGCCGGTGCTGTTCCGCGGCGTGGAGGTCGGCACCATCACCGGCTTCTACCTTGGCGCCATGTCAGACCGGGTGCATGTCGCGCTGCGCATCAGCAAGAAGTATCAGCATCTGGTGCGCAACAACAGCGTGTTCTGGCTGGCTTCGGGGTACAACCTGCAGTTCGGCCTGACCGGCGGCGTGATCAAGAGCGGCACCTTCCAGCAGTTCATCCGCGGCGGTATCGCCTTCGCCACGCCGCCGACCATTCCGCTGGCGCCGAAAGCGACGCCGAACAAACACTTCCTGCTGAATCCGGAAGAGCCGAAGGACTGGAAAACCTGGGGCACCGCCATTCCGCGCGATTAAATTTCGCATTTTCCTCAGGGCCCGGCATTGTCGGGCCCTGTTTTTTTCCGCTTTGTGATAAACTCTCGCCCTTGTCTTTATTGCACCCTGAGAGTTCGCCCCGTGGCCAAATCCACCGCCGTTTTTCTGCCCCCCGCTTTCCTTGACGCCACCCGCGCCATCATGCCCGCCGAGCTGGCAATGGACGATTTTATCGCCGCCTGCCAGCGCCCGCTGCGCCGCAGCCTGCGCGTCAACACGCTGAAAATCAGCGTCGCCGACTTCCTGGCGCTGGTGCAGGATTACGACTGGCGACTGGAGCCCATCCCCTGGTGCGCGGAAGGGTTCTGGATCGAGCGCGACGATGAAGAACTGCGTCTGGGCAGCGCTGCCGAACACCTGAGCGGCCTGTTCTACATTCAGGAGGCCAGTTCAATGCTGCCGGTCAGCGCGCTGTTCGCGGGCGGCGCAGTGCCGAATCGGGTGCTGGACGTGGCGGCGGCACCAGGCTCCAAAACCACCCAAATCGCCGCGTTAATGGGCAATCAGGGCGGCATCGTCGCCAACGAATACTCCGCCAGCCGGGTAAAAGTGCTGCACGCCAATATCAGCCGCTGCGGCGTGAAGAACGCCGCGCTGACCCACTTCGACGGCAGGGTGTTCGGCGCCGCGCTGCCGGAGAGCTTCGACGCCATTCTGCTCGATGCCCCCTGCTCCGGCGAAGGCGTGGTGCGCAAGGATCCGGACGCCATGAGCAACTGGTCGCCACAGAGCGTGGCCGAAATCGCCGCCACCCAACGCGAACTGATCGACAGCGCGTTTCATGCGCTGGCGCCGGGCGGCGTGATGGTTTACTCCACCTGCACGCTCAATGCGCAGGAAAACCAGCAGGTGGTGCGCTGGCTGCTGGACACCTACGGCGACGCGGTCAGCGTCGAGCCGCTGGGTGCGCTGTTCCCCGGCGCCGACAAGGCGCTGACTGCCGAAGGCTTCCTGCACGTCTTCCCGCAGATTTACGACAGCGAAGGCTTTTTCGTCGCCCGCCTGCGCAAACAGCGCGCCGTGGCGCCGTTGGCGAAGCCGACCTACAAGGTGGGTAAATTCCCGTTCAGCCCGCTGTCCGGCAAAGAGGCGGCGCTGGTCGCCCAAGCCGCCGCCGCATCCGGCTTAACCTGGGGCGATGACAGCCGGCTGTGGGAGCGCGACAAGGAGCTCTGGCTGTTCCCGGCCGAGCTGGAACCGCTGTTCGGTAAAGTGCGCTTCTCACGTATCGGCCTCAAGCTGGCGGAACGTTTCCCGAAAGGTTTCCGCTGGCAGCACGAGGCGGCGATCGCGCTGGCCGGCACCGGCGGCAAAACGCATTTCGAGCTGGACGCCGCGCTGGCGCAAGAGTGGTATCACGGCCGCGATCTCTACCCGGAGCAGCCGCCGGCCGGCGATGAATGCATCGTCACCTACCAGGGCCAGCCGCTGGGCATCGCCAAGCGCATCGGCAGCCGCATCAAGAACAACCTGCCGCGCGAGCTGGTGCGCGACGGCGCGCTGGATTTTCACCTGTAATCGTCCGGTGCCGGGGAACCGCCTTCCCCGGCGCCAAAATAATGCTAATAATATTCCTATCGCCATTCATTATTATTCTAATCATTTCCAATTTGCACTATTCCGCCTCCCCGCCCGTATTTCCCCGCCGGAAAAGAAAAAAGTTTTTAGCCTTTGATCAAGACAATTTCGCGTTCTTATCCTATTAATTTAAATGTAAGTAAATTAATGCGTTCAACTCAGCTCTGGGTGGCGTTTTTGCGGGCTTTCTCTGACACGGCAAGGAATCATGATGAATAAAACTCTGATGGTTTTGACCTCGGTAGCACCTCTGCTGTGCATCAGTGGCACAGCCAACGCAGCGGGCACCATTCAGGGCACGCTGGGCGTGACGATCACCATCGGCGCCGGCTGTGTGGTCACCGGCGGCAACAGTTCCGGCACCACCAACGACTTTGGTTCGATCAGCTTCGGGACTTACTCCTCGCTGGCCAACGTCATCACCGCCAGTGCCACCGGCAGCGGCGGCACCGGCACGCTGGGGCTGAACTGCACCACCGGCACCAACTATACCGTAGCGCTGGACAACGGCCTCAACGCCTCCGGCAGCCAACGGCGCATGGCCAGCAGCGTGCCGGCCTACATCAGCTACAACCTTTATCAGGACAGCGCCCACGCCCTGCCGTGGAACAGCACCACCGGCACGCTGACCGGCACCGGTACCGGATCGGCGGTGCCGCTGATCGTTTACGGCCTGGTGCCTGCCGCGGGAACGACTCCGGCGGCCGGCGTCTACAGCGATACCGTCACCATGACCGTCACCTGGTGAGTTTCATCGTCAACGGAGCGCCGTCAGTGCGCTCCGTTATTCATTAAGTAATAATATTCCCACCCACCTTATCATTCCCCCCTTAGTGTTCATGCCCGGTGACACGGCCGCCGCAGCGAACCTGCGACAGCGATTAAAAATAAATAAAGTTTTTAATCTTTTAGCGCGACATTCTCACGTTCTTATTCTATTAATTAATCTGTAAATAGATTAATGCATTTGACTCATTTTTCGGGCTTTTTGGCAGGCTTCTCTACTACGGCAAGGAACCACGATGAAAAAGACTCTGGCGGCATTAACCTCGGCAGCGCTTCTGCTGTGCGCCTCTGGCACCTCCTACGCGGCGGGCACCATTCAGGGCACGCTGGGCGTCACCCTGACCATCGGCGCCGGCTGCGTGGTCACCGGCGGCACCAGCTCCGGCACCACCAACAGCTTCGGCTCCATCAGCTTCGGCACCTACTCCTCACTGGCTAACGTCATCACCGCCAGCGCCACCGGCAGCGGCGGCACCGGCACGCTGGGGCTGAACTGCACCACCGGCACCAACTACACCGTGGCACTGGACAACGGCCTCAACGCGACCGGCAGCCAGCGGCGCATGGCCAGCAGCGTACCGGCCTATATCAGCTATAACCTCTACCAGGACAGCGCCCACGCCGTGCCGTGGAACAGCACCACCGGCGTGCTGACCGGCACCGGCACCGGTTCGGCGGTGCCGCTGATCGTCTACGGCCTGGTACCTGCGGCAGGCACCACCCCGGCGGCCGGTGCGTACAGCGATACCGTCACCATGACCGTCACCTGGTAAACATGACGCGCCTGGCCGTCACCTGCATGCTGCTGTCGTTGGCGGGCGTTTGCCGCGCCGACGTCAGCACCGCGACGGTGGGCGTCAGCGCCACCTTGGTCAAGTCCTGCGTCGCCGGCACCACCAGCGGCGGCAACACCACATTCGGCACCTTTAACTTCGGCACGGTCTATTTCCTCAATACGGCGATAAAGGTGACCGGCCAGGCGAACGCCGGCGCACTGCAGATCAACTGCAACAACGGCACCAGTTACACGGTGCTGCTCAGCGGCGGACAGAGCGGCAATACCGCCGCACGCTATCTGCAAAGCGCGGCGGGCGCCCGCGTGAACTACAACCTGTATACCAGCGCCAGCTACGCCACCGTCTGGGATAACGTCACCGGCGTCACCCAGACCGCCACTGGCCAAAGCGTCTGGCTGCCGGTGTACGGCATGATCCCGGTACAAACGACGCCGGCGACGGGCAACTATACGGATACGGTGCAGGTGACGATAAATTGGTGATTAACGGAACGCTGCGCACCCTGCTGCTGGCGGCGCTGATCGGCGCCCCGACGACCCGTGCCGACACCGTCAGCCAGGGCTTCACGGTCAATGCTTCGATCATCAAAGGCTGCGTACTCGGCAGCGGCGTCACCAACGTTACCTCGTTCGGCAGCATGAGCTTCGGCCAGGTGGCGTCCTTGAGCAGCCCGATAAAAATCGTCTCTAGCGCCGGCGCCGGCTCCATTTTGATCCGCTGCAATCCCGGGCTCAGCGTCACCCTGGGGCTGAACGTCGGCAATAACGTCACCGGCTCCATCGCCGGCGGGCGAAAACTGTTGAACTCGGTGACCTCGGAAACGCTGGTTTACCAGCTCTACCAGGATGCCAACTACGCCGTTTTGTGGGGCGACGGCGGCAACGGCGGCGCCGTCCAAACCGTCTCCTCCACCGGCAGTACGCAAGAAATAAAAATCTACGCCAGTTTAATGGCGAGCAGCACCTTGCCCACCAGCGGCACCTACAACGATACGGTCTTAGTGACGGTGAGTTATTGAGCTTTTAAAAAGGATCACATTATGCGTAGTACTCTGCTCCGCCTGCCCCTGCTGGCAGGATTGCTGTTAGCCGGTCAACCGCAGGCCTTCGCCGCCGCCTCCATTCTGATTTGGCCTATCGATCCGGCGATTGAAGACAACCAGCAGGCGACGGCCCTGTGGCTGGAAAACCGCGACAGCAAACCGGTCTATATGCAGATCCGCGTGCTCGGCTGGCAACAAACCGGCGGTAAGGACGACTACCGCAACCAGAGCGAAGTGGTCGCCAGCCCGCCGGTCGCCACCATTCTCCCCGGCAAACGCCAGCTGATTCGCCTGATCAAGCAGACCCCGGTCGCCGCCGGGCAAGAACGGGCTTACCGGATACTGGTTGACGAAGTGCCCATCAAGGATAAAGACGGCGCGGCGCCCGACAAGGGTGCGCAGATGGGGCTGAAATTCCAGATGCGTTATTCGGTGCCGCTGTTCGTCAGCGGCAAAGGCGTCTGGACCAAGCAAGACTTCGAACACCCGCGCGACTATGCCACCGCCAACCAGCCTAAGCTCAGCTACCGGCTGCTGCAGCAAAACAGCCAGCGCTGGCTCGACGTGCGCAACGACGGCATCGTGCACGCCCGCCTGTCGCAGGTCAGCATCCAGGGCAAGCCGCTCAACAACGGGCTGCTGGGCTATGTGCTGCCGGGTTCGCAAATGCGCTTTGCCCTGCCGCCTTCGGGCAGTTTCGCCGCCGGCAAGCTGCAGGCGATGGTCAATGACAATAAGCAACCCGTAACCATTCCGTCTTACTGAGCCTGAGGTGCAGGTGAAGCGGATCTCGTCGCCGGCCACGCGCGGCATGCAGCTCAAGCCGCTGGCCCTGGCCGTACTTTGTATGGCGGTGGAGCTGTGGCCGCCGCACGCCGCCGCCGACGACCTTCCACCGCCGCCCAGCGCCATCAGCATGCCGGACACCACGCTGTATCTGGAGCCGGTGGTGAACGGCCGCCAGACCGGCAAAGTGGTGCCGGTCACCTACCGCGGCGGCCACTACTATTTGACGCCGCAGCAACTGAGCGACGCCGGCCTGCCGGTGGCGAACAAGCAAGCGAAAGAGATCGCCGTCGATCAATTGGATAAGGTCGACGTCACCTACAGCGGCGAAACGCAGCAGCTGTTGATCTCGGTGCCCAACGACTGGCTGCCCAAGCAAACCCTCGGCGACGCCAACCCAGAACAGCGGCTGCCGGCGCAAAGCAGCCTGGGTTTCTTGCTGAATTACGACGCCTACGTCAGCCAGAGCGGCGGGCGCGGCAATCCGGGCTATTTTTCCGCCTGGAGCGAACAGCGGCTGTTCGACGGCTTCGGCGTTATCGCCAACACCGGCATTTTCCGCAGCAGCTTCAACGGCGAGACCGCCGCACAGCAGAACAATCGCTATATCCGCTACGACAGCAGCTGGCGCTACAGCGACGACGACACCATGCTCAGCTATACCGCCGGCGATCTCACGACCGGCTCGCTGCCCTGGACCAGTTCGGTGCGCATCGGCGGCCTGCAGGTGGCGCGCAACTTCGCCACGCGGCCGGATCTGATTACCTATCCGCTGCCGCAGTTCTCCGGCCAGGCCGCCGTGCCGAGCAGCGTCGACCTGTACATCAACAGCTACAAGAATACCTCCGTCAGCGTGAACCCCGGCCCGTTCACCCTGAATACAGTGCCTTACATCAACGGCGCCGGCCAGGCGACGGTGGTCACCACCGACGCGCTCGGCCGCCAGATCAGCACCACGGTGCCGTTCTATGTCGCCAGCTCGCTGCTGCAGGCCGGGCTAAGCGATTTCAGCCTGTCGGCAGGGGCGCTGCGTCAAAATTACGGCTATCGCTCCGCAGACTACGGCCAATGGGTGGCCAGCGGCAGTGGGCGTTACGGCGTCACTGATTGGTTGACGCTCGAAGGGCGGGCGGAAGGCGCGGCTGAGCTGGCGGTCACCGGCGCCGGCGCGGGCGTGCGCCTGGGGCAGTTAGGGGTCCTCAACGCCTCCTACAGTTACAGCCAGGCGGGCAGCGATGCCTTCAACGCCCCGCCGGTCACGCCCCTTTATTACGATCCGATCACCGGCCAACCGGTACAGCAACCGGATGCCGGGCCGGTTTATCAGTACACCGGCCGCCACGGCGATCAGACCAGCCTGAGCTATACCTACAGCAACCAATATTTCAGCCTCAATGCCCAACGGGTACTGCGCAGCGCGGACTTCGGCGACCTCTCCACCTACAAGAGCAGCTACCGCCTGAGCCGCCGCACCGATCAACTGACCGGCAGCATCGGCCTGAGCCGCTTCGGCAGCCTGGGCGCCGGTTATTTCGACGTGCGCGACGCCATCGGCCAACGCACCCGCCTGGTCAACCTGTCGTACAGCCTGACGCTGTGGCGCAATATCAGCCTGTACGCCTCGGCGAACCGCGAGATCGGCGGCGACGGCTACAGCTCGCAGCTGCAGATCAGCATTCCGTTCGATGCCTGGGGCACCGCTAACGTCAGTACCGCCCGCGACGCCGGCAACCGCTGGAGCGAACGCGTCGCGTACAGCCGCGCCGCGCCGACCGACGGCGGTTTCGGCTGGAACCTGGCCTACGCCGGCGGTCAAGGCAGCGACAGCGATTACCGCCAGGCAGACCTGACCTGGCGCACCTCGCTGTTGGAAACCCGCGCCGGGCTGTACGGCAACCGTAACGATTACACCCGCTGGGGCGAAGTCAGCGGTTCGCTGGTGGCGATGAACGGCGGCGTATACGCCACCAACACCATCAACGACGCCTTTGCCCTGGTTTCGACCAACGGCTACGCCGGTATTCCGGTCAGCTACGAGAACCAGCGCATCGGCGTCACCAACGACAAAGGCTACCTGTTGGTGCCCACCGTTACTTCGTATTACCACGCCAAATTCCAGATTGATCCGCTCAATCTGCCGGCGGACGTCAATTTGCCGTCGGTAGAAAAAACCGTCGCCATTCGCGATCACAGTGGCTACCTGGTCGAATTCCCCGTCCAGCGCCTTTCCGCCGCCGACGTGGAGCTGGTCGATACGCAAGGCAAACCGCTGGCCAACGGCAGCCAGGTGGCGGTGATCGGCAGCAATCAACAAAGCTACGTCGGGTGGGATGGCATGACCTATATCGACCCGGTGCAGCAGCACAACCGGCTGAGCGTGATCCCAGCCGACGGCGGCGCGCCGTGCCAGGTCAGCTTCAGCCTGGCCAACCCGCAGGGGCTACAGCGCGTCGGTCCCCTCGTCTGCCAATAACACACGGAGAAGAAGAACGATGTATCGGCAAGTGAAAATTCTTTTGGCGGCGCTGCTGCTGCTGTGCGGGCAACGCGCGCTGGCGGACTGCGCCACCACCAACGGCACGGTGACCCTGCCCAGCAGCAACTCCTTCGCCGTCTACAACGGCCAGATCAGCGCCCAGGGTACCGCCGGGCTCAACTGTACCGGGCTGGGGCTCAATCTGTTGACGCAAAACACCGTCACGGTCAAGATCGCCTCCACCACCAACAATATGGCCCTGCTGAACGGCAACGGCTCCGGCGATAAAATTTCCTATCTCATCTATCCGGATGCCAACTACCAATACCCCTACAGCGTCGGCCAGACCATCGACTACAGCTCGCTGAACCTGCTGTCGCTGATCCTGATCTCTTCCAACGTCAACTTTCCGGTGTACATCAAAACCGTGGCGGGTGCGAACGTCAGCGCCGGCACCTATACCGACACCATCAATCTGGTGTGGAACTACCATATTTGCGGCCTGGGCCTGATAGGGCTGTGTATCTGGTGGGACGGCACCAACCAACCCAGCACCGTGACCATCACCGCGGTCATCACCAAAAGCTGCCTGATCAATACCGCCAATAACGTCAACTTCGGCAGCATGGCGCTGGTGGGGCAATTCAACCCGATCAACCAGAGCATCACCCTGACCTGCACCAAATCCCAGTCATACAGCTCCTACTTTACCAACGGCAACAACCCCATCACCGGTTGGCGGCAAATGCTCAGCGGCACCAGCAACTTCCTGCAGTATCAGATCTACCTGCCCAACACCAGCACCGTGTGGAGCAGCACCAACGCGCAAAGCGGCACCGGCACCGGCCTGGCGCAAAGCATTCCCTTTACCGCCGCCATCAATCCGGCGCAGACCGAAGTGCCGGTCGGTACCTATCAGGATAACGTCAGCTATGTCGTGACCTATTAGCCTGGCCGCTAGCCGCCCAGGATGAATGTTGCCAGAATGTATTTTTTATGTGGCATTTTTTGCTCATTTGGCTATGCTCATACCGATGGCCTTACTGGTCTAACCTCCTACCACATCATTGAGCAAGGAGTTCCCATGAGCAAAACCGTCGTAAAAATTGGCAGCTTCGAGGTCGATGACGCGCATCTTCACGCCGGCGCCGACCGCGCCGGCACCCTGAGCATTCCCTGCAAGTCCGATCCGGACCTGTGTATGCAGCTCGACGGCTGGGATGAACACACCAGCATTCCGGCGATCCTCAACGGCAAACAGTCGCTGCTGTACAAGCAGCACTACGATCGGCAGGCGGACGCCTGGGTGATGCGGCTGGCATGAAAATACGCCGGGCCTGCTGACGACGCGCTGCTTTCATCGGAAACAGCGCGTTTTTTTATGCGATGGCGATGCCGCGGCCGGCAAAGAAAGGGGTGAAGCGGTTGAGCGGCAGCTGTACCCGCTCGCGCGTCGCCGGGCTGTCGCCCGAAGGGTTGTGGAAAGTCACGCTTTGCGTATCGGCGGCGGTGATCAGCACCAGATGCCCGCCTCGCTGTGGCGGCACGCTCTCGGGCCGGCGAATGGAGGGGTGCACCGAGGCGATAAAGTAGCGGTATTGGCTAAGCAGCGCCGATAACTCGGCCGCCTCCAGCCCCACCTTCACCTCCGCTTGCAGCGCGAACTGCTCGCGCACGTACTCGACGAACGGCGCGTAAATCAGCCCTTTTATCCGCTCCCCCTCGCGCACATAGGCACCGTAAGGCAGGCTGCGCCGCGCCAGCTCCAGCAGCGGTGGCGCTTCGCTGTCGCGGTGGCTCAGCACCATTTTCAGGCAGGCCATGCCGCACACGTGGTTGGCCCACTCGACGTACTCCGCCCGATCGCGGGCGCCGCTGCGCGCCCAATTCTCGTCTTGCGCCAGCGTCATGCGGCCGGCGATCAGATCGGCGGCCAGCTCCGGGCTTGCCCACTGGCATTCGTAGGGAACGGCGCGCATCCGTTTAGAACTTGTCGACGACTTTGAAATTCATCAGCACCAGCGTCATGTCCGGCGAGAACAGATCGTACTCTTCGAAGAAGCGCTGCAGCTCTTTGCGCCAATGCGCCAGCGAACGATCGCCCTCGCCTTCGGCAAAGGCGTGCGCTTCATCGACCTGATCGTAAGTTTTCATTTCCACCGCGGTCAGTTCAACCACGCAGACCGGTTCACCTTTACCGTCCACCACCAGGAACAGATCGCCGGCCTGCGGGATCCCTTCGCCGTCCAGGTTGGAACAGGTGGCCGTTTTGGTGCCATTGAGGATCAATTGCACCACTTCATCGGCCTGCTGCTCGGTATCGCCGAACGCCCAGCGCTCAAGGTGCTCGTATTTCTGTGGAATTGCCGTCGCCATGATTATACCTTTTGGAAAAATGCATCAATGCAGACAGGATAGTACAACGTATTGCCGGCCGTCTGCATCCGTCGCAAGCGCGACTGCGCGTTCCGCCACCGCCGCCTTTACGAGTTTTTACCGTTCTTCGCTGTGCCTGTCGCGCTGCCGGGCGCATACTGTGGACATTATTCACCCAATGGCAACCGCCAGGCGGCAACATGCGGCAAGACGACATCGATGCTGACGATACCTTCAGCGATTTACTCAACGGCGTCGCCCTGGTGACGCTTTTCCTCATCACCCTCGTCGGCGGGTGGTACTTCAGTTAAGGGGGCAACGTGGCAACAAAACGCATGGGCAACAAACTCAGTAAAATGGTCGTGGTGCTGCTGCTGATCTGCCTGGCGTTGCTGCTGTTGCGTTGGGCGGCAATCGCCTTCGGTTAATCTCGCGAACCGGCGCCGGCGTCGTGCTCACCGCCGCCCTGGCGCGGTCGGCTCCAGCAACTCCCGCAAATAGGCCAGACGCGCTTCCCCTTGTGGCAACCAGCGGCGGCACAGCCAATGTTGCGTTTCACCCGTGCGGCTGAGGCGGTAGTACTCCGCCAAGGTTTCGACCCAGTTCATGATGTTTTCTCCTGCTTTTCGACACCGCCAGTATTGAGCGTAAAAACCAGAAGAAATACTGATGGCTTGTTTTTTATGCTTCCTGTTTTGGGTGGCCGGTAGCGAAGCCGCAGTTCAGCTGCTACATTGGGCAAAAATCAACCAGCCGAGGTAGGCCATGACGTTCTCGGAACAGGAGATTAAACCCGTATGGGATGAGGTCGCACGCCTGATCGGCGACGGCGTGATGCAGCTGCGCCATCGTGGCGAAGCGCTGTCGGTGGAAACGCTGGAAAAACATCTGGCGCGGCAGCTGGCGGACAGCAACGATATCGAACGGCGCATCCTGCTCGGCGCCGCCATCAACATGTTGAAAGGCGGAAAATGAATCGCCAACCGAAAAGGTTGGCGATCCGACAGAAGCCCGAGGTATGCAAGCCCGGCCTTCTGCGCGCTACTATGTCACGCTAATATGACGGAATTAATAGGAATTGTCGGGTTTTTGCCCAAAACGCCCTATTTTTGTTGCCAACATTACGCCAACACGAAATCGCCGGCATCCAGCGGCTGCCCCACCACTTTCACCAGAAAATCGCTGGCGCCAAAAGCGCCGCCCAGGTTGATCGCCACGTCGCTGACGTGACTTTGCGCGTCATAGCTCAACTTCGCTTCACCCGCCTTGCCGCTGAACTGATCGACGAAGCGAATGCCGTCCGCGCTGCCGGTGTTGAACAGCGTCAGATCGATCTTGTCTTCACCGCGCACGAAGTCGCGGATCCAATCCGGTGCCGCCGCCGTCGATTCATCCGCCGCGAAATAGACGAAGGTGTCCTTGCCGGCGCCGCCCCACAGCTGATCCGCCCCTTTGCCGCCATACAGCACATCATCGCCCGCGCCGCCCTTGAGCACGTTGTCGGCGGCGTTGCCCACCAGCACATCGTTGCCCGATCCGCCGATGGCATTTTCAATCGTTACGCCTGCGGCGATGGACACGTTGCCTTTCAGGCCGCCAACGTCCGAGAACGCTTTTTCATTCAGGTTGATGCGCTGATTCTGGCCAAAGCCGGAGAAGTCGAAGGTGTCGTTACCGCCGGCATCCCAGGCGGTGAAAATAATCTTGTCCTGCGCGCCGGTGGCGGTGAGGAAGTCGCGATCGGTATTGGAATTGAAGCCGTAGATCGTATCGCCGGTGCGGGTGTTCATGTTGGCGCCGTAGAAATGCTGGATCGCCGTAATGTCGTTGAGCAGCGGCCCGGAAGAGTACGCGCCTTTAAAGTCCTGCCCGGTGTTGCTTTCGCTGAAATAGCTCATCACGCTGTGGGCGCGGCTGTCCTCGAAATAGGTTGCGTCCTTGCCGTAGGTGATGCTGACGCCCGGCGCGGCGTTATAGTCGCCCGGATGCTGCAGCCCCAGCGCATGGCCGATTTCATGGGTGAAGGTCTGGCGACCGTACTCGTTCTCATGGATCTGGTTGTTGACGAAGGTGTGGTTCTTGGCGTTATACCAGGTTTGCCCGGCAACCGAAGGCGAGGTATCCGGGTTATACGCAAAGGCATAGGAGCCGCGCGAGCTGTAGTCGAACAGGCCGAATTTGATGTTGGCGGCGGCGGTGTTGCTGGTTTCGGTAAAGGTGACGTTGGCCACGTCGGACCATGACTGCAACGACAGTTTGGCCTGCTCGCGCTGTTCGGCGTTAAAGCTGCTGAAGCCGCTGATGCCCATGCTCGACATGTTGCCCGGCGCCTTTTCCCAGAAGCTGAAGGTCAGGGAGACCGGCGTGTCGGTCACGCCCTTGTCGTGCCAACTGCGATCGCCGCGCACCAGCTCCAGGCCGGCGTTTTCGAACGTTTTCGACGGATGAAGCACGGTAATGCTGTCGTCTTCATCGGGTTTATAAGCGCCCAGCAGGGCTAATACGCCTTCGGCCTTAACGGAAGCATTGCTTGATGACATAACCTTATCTCCATATTCGTCAATTCAATCGGGGGGATGCCCCAACTGGCGGATTGCCTGAACGGCAGCGGTCCGGTGTTGAATCAATACGGGGATATCGGTAATGCGGTGGCGCCTTCCCTCGGCACTCTGAATGAGAACGATAATCCCTTAAGAGAAAAGAATAGACACATTTTCGCCGAGTACAGAATTTTCTTAGATAAAGTACGACTATGCATTTGCGCCATACGAATGATTTTCAAGGTAATCATCAGCATTATCACGATAAGCGGAAGAAACGCATAAAAAAACCGGGGCAATCCAACCCCGGCTATCCATAAGAAATTCTGGACTCAGACTAACCAACCGAGCAGCAGCGTCGCGCCGATGACCGTGGAAGCGCCGCCGATGCGCGTGGCGATTTGGGCGAACGGCATTAGCCCCATACGGTTCGACGCCGACAGGATCGCCACGTCACCGGTGCCGCCCAGGCCGCTGTGGCAACAGGTGACGATCGCCGCTTCCACCGGGAACATCTTCAGGTAAGGCGCAATCAGGAAACTGACCAGCCCCATCGACAGCACCACCGAGCCGCAGACCACCACATAACCGACCGAGAACACCGCCACCACGCTTTCCAGCGGCACGTACAGCATGCCCAAACCGATCATCAGCGGCCACACCAGCGCCGTGGAGACGAACTTATAGAAACTGTGCGCGCCGGTTTCCATCGAGGCCGGGATCACCCGGCAGTACTTGCACAACACCGCGAACAGGATCATCAGCACCGGGCCGGGAATATGCACGATGTGTTCGAACAGGCCACCGACGATAAAGAAGGCGCAGATCACCAGCAGACCGCCGCCCATCAGTTGGAAATCGACGTTGCCGCTTTGCTCCTTGATGGCGAACATCGCGTTCTCCTGCGCCGAGCGGATCAGCATGCCGTCGCCGCTCAGTGCCTTGCGCTGCATGCCGATGCGAGCCAGGATCCCGGCGGTCACGATGGCGAAGATATTGCCCAGCACCGCCGCCGGCGCCAGCTGCGCGACGTAGACGTCCGGCGTCGCTCCCAGGATCGCCGAATAGGCCAGCGACAGCGGTAAAATCCCCTCGCCGATGCCGCCGCCGATGATCGGCACGATGATGAAGAAGAAGGTGTGATAGAAGGTAAAACCGAACAGCTTGCCCACCAGCAGCCCGGTGATCACCGCCGTCACCGTACCGACCACCAAGGGCACGAACATGCGAATCATCCCCTGGATCAGGATCACCCGATTCATGCCGAGAATGCTGCCGACCACCAGACTGGCGATGACGAAATACAGCAGGTTGGCGTCTTTCATCAGCAGATGGACGGTGCCCATGACGTTAGGCTGGAAGACATTGAAATAGACCAGCACCGACGGCACCATCAAACACAGAATGGCCGGCCCGCCGATATCGCGCAGCACGGGAATGCTTTTTCCCAACTGCGCCAGCGCAAAGCCCAGCGTCATTATCACCGCCAGGCCGCCGATCATATTCTTCGGCAGGAAGTTGGCATAGGCGGAAATCGCCACGATCGCGCAAATCGTGATAAACAGCGCGATCGGTACCGCACCGATATCTATTTGACGAAGTTGATTAATTAATCCTGAGGATTCGGACGATGCCGTATTTTTATCACAGGCCAGTTCTGCATTTATCTGTTTCATTATTCACCCTGCTGACAAGCGTACAGTACGGTTAGATTCACCTGGCGCAACGGTCTTGCCATAGCCAAGCAAAAACAAATGATTACGAAAAATCCTATTGTGGATTTCGCTTTTTCTAATAAGAAATAAAACAGTAGACAGTTCTGACGATATGATAAAAAATAAAAATGCAAAACTAAATTACGCCGGCGGAATTCAATATTGTGACCCTCCACCAAGGTTAGTTTTAATTAATTATCGTCAGCATTTTGTAATTAAAGTAATCGAGTTTAAATTCGCTGCTATGCTATAGGAGGGCGAAAAAGCCCCCTGCTTTATTAATAAAGAACCGGAAACGCATTAGCTGAATCCGGTCAGCTTGATCCGAACCTTAATCCTGCGCGCGGCACCGCACGGGAAAGAGGCATAATATGACTCATAAGGAAGTAGAATATGTCTTCACGCGCTGTTACCCCACAAACCCTCGCTCGCTACGGCATTCATCAGGCCGCCGACGTCGTCTATAACCCCAGCTATGAATTACTGTTCGCCGAAGAGACCCGCGCCGACCTGCCGCCGCTGGAACGCGGCACCCTCACCCAGCTGGGCGCGGTCAACGTCGCAACCGGTGAATTCACCGGCCGTTCGCCGAAGGACAAATACATCGTGCGCGACGACACCACGCGCGATACCGTCTGGTGGTCGGACAACGGCACCGGCAAGAACGACAACCAGCCGCTCTCCCCGGAAGTCTGGCAGCATCTGAAAACGCTGGTGGGCAACCAGCTCTCCGGCAAGCGTTTGTTCGTGGTGGACGCGTTCTGCGGCGCCAACGCCGACACGCGCCTGAAAGTGCGCTTCATCACCGAGGTGGCCTGGCAGGCGCACTTCGTGAAAAACATGTTTATCCGCCCGAACGACGCCGAACTGGCAGACTTCGAGCCGGACTTCGTGGTGATGAACGGCGCCAAATGCACCAACCCGGACTGGCAGCAGCAAGGGCTGCATTCGGAGAACTTCGTCGCCTTCAACCTGACGGAGCGCATGCAGCTGATCGGCGGCACCTGGTACGGCGGCGAGATGAAGAAAGGCCTGTTCTCGATCATGAACTACCTGCTGCCGCTGAAGGGCATCGCCTCGATGCACTGCTCGGCCAACGTCGGCGAACAAGGCGACGTGGCGGTGTTCTTCGGCCTGTCCGGCACCGGCAAAACCACCCTCTCCACCGATCCGAAGCGCCAGCTGATCGGCGATGACGAGCACGGCTGGGACGACGACGGCGTGTTCAACTTCGAAGGCGGCTGCTACGCCAAGACCATCAAGCTGTCGCCGCAGGCGGAGCCGGAAATCTATCAGGCGATCCGCCGCGATGCGCTGCTGGAAAACGTCACCGTGCTGGCCGACGGCAGCATCGACTTCGACGACGCCAGCAAAACCGAGAACACCCGCGTCTCCTATCCGATTTATCACATCGAGAACATCGTCAAACCGGTGTCCAAAGCCGGCCATGCGCGCAAGATCATCTTCCTGACCGCCGACGCCTTCGGCGTACTGCCGCCGGTATCGCGCCTGACGCCTGAGCAGACCCAGTACCACTTCCTGTCCGGCTTCACCGCCAAGCTGGCCGGCACCGAGCGCGGCATCACCGCGCCGACGCCGACCTTCTCCGCCTGCTTCGGCGCCGCGTTCCTGACGCTGCACCCGACGCAGTATGCCGAAGTGCTGGTGAAACGCATGGAGGCCGCCGGCGCCCAGCCTTACCTGGTCAACACCGGCTGGAACGGCAGCGGCAAACGTATCTCGATCAAAGACACGCGCGGCATCATCGACGCCATTCTAAATGGCGACATTGAGCAGGCCGAGACATTCACGCTGCCGATCTTCGGGCTGGCAGTGCCGACCGCGCTGCCGGGCGTCGATCCGTCGATTCTCGATCCGCGCAAAACCTATGCCGACGAATCGCTGTGGCAGGAGAAGGCGCAGGATCTGGCGCAGCGCTTTATCGATAACTTCGCCAAATATACCGTCACCCCGGCGGGCGAAAAACTGGTGAACGCCGGGCCTAAACGGTAACGGCATTCCCCCGCTCAAGGGCCGATTCGTCGGCCCTTTTTTGTTTTCACTCCTCTTCCAGCAAACCCGGCATCACCAGCGCCACCGCCGCCGCGATGCGCTCGTCGATCGCGCTGCCCGGCGACAACAGCCCCAACGTCATCTGCCGCAGCGGTTCGGCGATGGTCATCGCCAACAGCAGGTCGCTGGTTTGCGCCCAGTCGCGCTCACGCAGCCACCCGCACTGCTGCTGGCGCTGCAGCCAGTCCGCCACCGTCGCCCGGCCGCGCTGAATACCGTTGCGCTGGTAGCTGTCCAGCAGCCCCTCGCGCCCCGGAAATTCGCTTTGCAGCAGCCGGAACATGCCCACCGCTTCCGCACTCAGCACCTGCTGCGCGATGGCCTGCAGCCCTTTTTCCAACAACGGCGCAACCGCCGCCCGCTGCCCGGCATCCTGGGCGAAGGCCGGCTGAAACGCCTCGGTCCAACCGCTTACCGCCTGCGCCACCAGTTCGTCGCGGTTGGCGGCAAAGCGATACAGGGTTTTTTTAGCCACCCCGGCGCGTTTCGCCACCGCATCCACCGTCGCCGCGGCATAGCCACCGTCGATCAGCAGTGCCAACGTCGCCTGAACCAGCGCCGCGCGCAGCGCCGTTTCCGGCGTGGCCGGCCGGCCGCGAGCACGCAGCGGTTCTTCATTCGGGTTTGCCATATTTATTCCTCATAAGCGTTGACAGACTCAGCATAGCGGCATAGCCTTATTTTGGAAACGAAATTCGTTTCCAAAATAAAAAAGGAACCCATTATGACACATCCCTCCCTACTGGCGCCGTGGGGCGTTAACGATATCAACGAGTTGCTCAGGCCCGAACCGCTGCGGCTGGAGATGGGGCTAAGCCGCAGCGCCGACGGCCTGCTGACCGTGGCGGTTCGCACCGACCTGCACGGCTGCAAAGGGCGCATGCTGGACTGGTGGTTCACCTTCTTCGAAACGACTCAGCATATCAACTGGTGGCACCCGCACGATCACGTCGAACACCGCGGCTGGGATCGCCACTGGAAAAAGGGGGAAAACTACGTCGGCGCCAGCATCGAAGCGGTCGAGTGGTTGGCGGAGCTGCCGCCGGTCGCGGCACGCCTCAAGTTTCACGCCGCCGAGGATTTCTTCGCGCCGCAGCCTCTGCGCCAGGCGCGCGACGCGCAGGCGCTCTCCGCCGCCGTTTGCGCGCGCATCGGCTTCGGTGACCAGGTGGCGCTGGATGACAACGGCGATCCCTGCGACGGCGAGATGCTGCACCTGGTGCGCGACACGCCCTATGGCTGCGTGCTGCGCAGCCGCTTCCTGCTGGGCAAAGCCTGCGCCAACGCCCACGACGAGCTGCCGGACGACATCGGCTTTAACCTGATGCGCCACTGCTACAACGAGTTCAGCTATCTGGCGCAGTTCCTGCCGTCGCTGTACTACGCCGAAAACGGCCGCGAACCTGCACCGTTGCTCTGGTAATGCGTCAGCGGAGACCTGTTAATTTTTCGCGATGCCGCTATAGTGATTTTCATCGCCATTCCCGCGTTTATGACGGAGAACTCATGGAAAACCCCAGCTATAGCGGCGGCTGCCTGTGCGGGCATATTCGCTTTCAGGCACGCGGCCTGCCTGGCAATCCGCACAGCTGTTCCTGCGATTTTTGCCGCCGCCACTCCGGCGCGCCGACGCTCTGTTGGGTCGAATTTCCGCGTCAGGCCATCGAGTGGAACGGCCCGGGTGGCATGCCGGCCCTATACCGTTCTTCACCCTATTCCAGCCGCGCCTTTTGCCCACGCTGCGGCAGCACGCTGGGGGCGATCGACGACGAGCCGACGGTGGCACTGGCCACCGGCAGCTTCGATCGGGCCGATCTGCCGGAGCTGTGCCCGACCTCACATGCATTCGCCGATGTTTGCCCCGAATGGTGGCGTATCGACGGCATGCGCTGAACGCCTCACAGTTCCCGCTGAAATCAATTGATTGTTTTGTCGTATAAATTTAGAACTGACGAACAATAATTCAAAAGTATGGGAACGGGGATGAATCAACAGACTCTCGACGCGCGCCGCTCGCGTCAGGCGTTGCTGGCCGGCTCGGTCGGCAACTTTATCGAATGGTATGAGTTCGGGGTGTACGGGTTCCTGGCCACCGTTATCGCCGCCAATTTTTTCACGCTGCAGGGTGAAAACGAAATCACCAGCCTGATCCTCACCTACGCCGCCTTCGCGCTGGCGTTCTTCTGTCGGCCGATCGGCGCGGTGATCTTCGGCCGCATCGGCGATCGCATCGGCCGTCGCCCGACGCTGATTGCGGTTCTGCTGCTGATGACGCTGGCCACCGCGCTGATCGGCGTCATGCCGACCTATGCCTCGATCGGCGTCGCCGCCCCGCTGCTGCTGACGCTGCTGCGCATGTTTCAGGGGCTGTTCGCCGGCGGCGAATTCGGCGGCGCCGTGTCGCTGATGACCGAGTTCGCCCCGAAGGGCAAGCGTGGGCTGTTCGGCGCCTGGCAGTCGCTGACCGTCGCGCTCGGCCTGCTGGCCGGCGCTGGGCTGGTGGCGCTGCTGGCCGCGCTGCTCAGCGTGCAGCAGCTGCATGACTGGGGCTGGCGCATTCCCTTCCTGCTGGCGCTGCCGATGGGCGCCGTGGCGCTGTGGCTGCGGCTCAAACTCGAGGAAACGCCCACGTTCACCCAGGCGCAGCAACATGCGGAACACGCCGCAGCGCCGCCGGAAGCGAAGCTGGGCGGCGTGGTGAAAACCATTCTGATCGGCATCGGCCGCATGATGGGCTGGTCGGCCGCCGGCTATACCTTCCTGGTGGTGATGCCTTCCTATTTGCAAACTTCATTGCACGCCACCTTCCAGCAGGCGCTGGTGGCGACGGTGCTGGCCAACGTCGGCTTCGCCCTGACCATTCTGCCGGCGGGCATCATCAGCGACAAACTGGGGCGTAAAACGGTGATGCTGACGGCGGTGGCGGCGGTGATCCTGTTCACCTTCCCGCTGCTGCACCTGTTGCAGGATGCGCAGAGTTCACTGTGGGCCAAAGGGCTGGCGGTCATGATCGCCGGCGCCGTAGTCGGCCTGCTGGCCGGCCCCGGCCCGGCGATGCTGGCAGAGATGTTCCCGACCCGGGTGCGCTATACCGGCTTGGGGCTGGCTTACTCGCTGTCCAATGCGGTGTTTTCCGGCTCGGCCGGGCTGATTATCACCGGCCTCATCAAACAGACCGGTAATATCGACATTCCCGCCTACTACGTGGTCGCCACCTCGGTGGTCAGCCTGTTTGCGCTGATGACGCTGCGCCGCGACGACCATCTGCGCTCGCTGAACGAACGTTAATCCTCCGGGGGCACATCGCCCCCTTGCCAACTCGTGACCTCGATCACAACGCCAAAATGTTAACGTTAACTTTTGTGATTAACATCGCACGCGTGATATCTGCTGGCTTCATCCCCTTGCGAGTTAACGTTAACAATAGAGCTAACTTCACTCACCGGGGCCCTACCCATGAACCGCGAAACTAAAAAATATTACGTGCTGCTCAGCGGCCTGCTGTTCTTCTTTTTCTTCACCTGGTCTTCCAGCTTTTCGCTGATCTCACTGTGGCTGAATCAGAAGATCGGCCTGAAAGGCGCCGAGACCGGCCTGATCTTCTCCGCTATCTCGTTGGTGGCGCTGTGCGCACAGCCACTGTACGGGTTTATTCAGGACAAACTTGGGCTGCGCAAGCACCTGCTGCAGTTTCTCGGCGTAATGCTGCTGCTGACCGGCCCGTTCTTTATCTACGTTTACGCCCCGCTGCTGGCCAGCAGCCTGCCGCTCGGCGCGCTGGTCGGCGGGGTATTTATCGGCGCCACCTTCTTCGCCGGCATCGGCGCGCTGGAATCTTATACCGAGCGAGTCAGCCGCATCAGCGGTTTCGAATTCGGCCGCGCCCGCATGTGGGGATCGCTCGGCTGGGCCAGCGCCACCTTTTTGGCCGGTTTTATCTTCAATATCGATCCGAACATCAATTTCTGGCTGGCCTCCGCCGCCGCCGTGGTATTCCTGTTGCTGCTCAGCCAGGTGCGCGAGCTGAAGCCGAACGCCATGGCCGGCCTGGCGTTCGGCAAACCGGAAAATCTGCGGCTGCAGGATGCGCTGGCGCTGCTGCGTATGCCGGGCTTCTGGGCGCTGGTGGTGTTTGTGCTCGGTATCAGCGTGTACAACGTTTTCGATCAGCAATTTTCGGTCTACTTCGCCTCGCAGTTCGCTTCTCGCGAACAGGGAAACGAGATGTACGGCTTCCTCAACTCGCTGCAGGTCTTCCTCGAAGCCGGCGGCATGTTCCTGGCGCCGCTGCTGGTGAACCGCATCGGCGCCAAACAGGGGCTGCTGCTGGCCGGTGGCGTGATGGCGCTGCGCATGTTCGGCTCAGGCTTGGTCAGCGGCGCATTAATGATCTCCGCCATGAAACTGCTGCACGCCGTAGAGTTGCCGATCCTGCTGATCGCTATCTTCAAATACATCGCCAGCCGCTTCGACAGTCGCCTCTCCTCAACGCTTTACCTGGTGGGCTTTCAGTTCATCACCCAGGTGATGGCCAGCTTCCTGTCGCCGCTGGCGGGCTACGGTTATGACCGCATCGGCTTTGCCGACACCTATCTGCTGATGGGGTGCGCGGTCGCCGCCACGACGCTTGTCTCCTGTTTCCTGCTGCGCGGCGAACGTTCCGCCAGCGCAGCCCCCTTTCAATCCGCCATTAAATCAAGTGAGTCTGTCCAATGAACACTGCCTTAGCTCAAGCCGACCATGCGGTCGAAGCCCTGCGCGCAGAACGCCGAGACGAATACTACCCGCAGTTCCATCTCGCGCCGCCCGCCGGCTGGATCAACGATCCCAACGGGCTGATCTGTATTGACGGCGTCTATCATGCCTTCTTCCAGCATCACCCCTATAGCGAGCACTGGGGCCCCATGCACTGGGGGCACGCGACCAGCCGCGATCTGATCCGCTGGCAGCACCAGCCCATCGCCCTGGCGCCCGATGCGCCCTATGACAAAGACGGTTGCTTTTCCGGCTGCGCCGTGGATGACAACGGCGTGCTGACGCTGATTTACACCGGCCACGTGTGGCTGGGCGAGCCCGGCGACGACAGCCAGGTGCGGGAAGTGCAATGTCTGGCCACCAGCGAAGACGGCATACGCTTCGTCAAGCACGGGCCGGTGCTGGCCGCGCCGGACGGCATTCAGCATTTCCGCGATCCGAAAGTCTGGCGCGAGAACGGCGAATGGTGGCTGGTGGTCGGTGCCAAAGAAAACGGCCTGGGCCAGGTGCGCCTGTACCGTTCTGCAGATCTGCGCGCCTGGCGCTTCGATCGGGTGCTGGCCGGCGCGCAGGCGGCGCATCAAGGGTATATGTGGGAATGCCCGGATTTCTTCCCGCTGGGGGAACAACACCTGTTGTTGTTCTCGCCGCAGGGGCTGGTGGCACAGGGCTACCGCTACCGCAATCGCTTCCAGAGCGGCTATCTGCTCGGCCACTGGCGGCCGGACAGCGACTTTAGGGTGACCCAACCCTTCTGCGAGCTGGATGCCGGCCACGATTTCTATGCGCCGCAGACCTTCACCGCCGCCGACGGCCGTCGGCTGCTGTTTGCCTGGATGGATATGTGGGAATCCCCAATGCCCAGCAAAGCGCACCGTTGGGCCGGCGCCCTCACCCTGCCGCGTGAGCTAACGCTGGCCGCCGACGGCAGCGTCCGCATGAACCCGGCGCGTGAACTAACGGCGCTGCGCCGAGAATCGCACAACTTTTTGGCACAGACGCTGACCAATCAGCATCTGCCGCTGGCGGACGACGTGCAGGAACTCACCCTGACGTTGAGACCGGCCGACAACGACGCCGAGCGCTACGGGCTGGCCATCGGGAGTGCGGCGCGGCTGTTCGTCGACAATCAGGCGCACCGGCTGGTGCTGGAACGTTTTCATGAAAACCCCGCCCTGTGCACTTGCCGCAGCGTGCCGCTGCCAGAAGGTGACAGCCTGTCGCTACGGATCTTCATTGACCGCTCATCGCTGGAGATCTTCGTCAATCAGGGGCAGGCCTGCCTGACCAGCCGAATTTATCCGACGGCGGGCGATCGCCGCCTCCGCCTGTTCGCCGAAGGCGGCCGGGCACAGTTTGAGCCCATCATGGGATGGCAGTTGGCAAGCCTCTGGGGATAATGGGAATGAGCACTGGGCGCGCAGCGACGCACCCGGTGCGCTTACAGCGAACCACGCTCCAACAGCGGGCAAGGCACTTTCACCGTCTCACGCTGCTCCCGCTGCTCAATCACATGCAGCGCCGCAAGGCGACCCAGCTCATAATGCGGCAGCTGCACCGTCGTCAATGCCGGCAGGAACAGCTCGCCGGTGCCGACCATATTGTCGTAACCCAGCACCGCTACCTGTTGCGGTATCCGCCATCCTTGTGCCAGCAATACCTGATACACCAGAAAGGCTATCCGATCGTTCCCGCACACCACGACATCGCAATCGCGCCTGCCTGCAGAGAAATGCCGCTCCAGCAGCGCGACGCAGTCGCGATAGCTTTGGTCGCCGCCGCTCAGATCGAGATGATACTGCCGCAGCTGTTCAACATCGCGCCCCGCTTCGCGCCAGGCGCGTTCCAGACCGCGGCGGCGCAGGCCCGCCGCCAGCGTATCCGCCGGTAAATGAATGCACAGTGGCGCGCGATAGCCTTTGGCGATCAGCGCGCGCGTGGCGTCATACTGCCCTTGCTCATCATCAGGAATGTAGCTGGCGATCGAATGCGCCGGGCTGACGCAGTTGGCCAGCACCAGCTTTTTGTCCAACAGTTTGGCCGGCAATGTCACCTCGCGCAGCCCCATCGTGGTGAAGATCACCCCATCCGGACGATGCGCCAGCAGCAGATCGACGGTCTGTTCGGCGTTGTCGTCGGCAAACAGGTTGACGACGAAGCTGTTCCAGCCTCGCTCGCGCGCGGTTTTCTCAATCGACAGGATCATTTCCACCGAGAACGGCGTCGTGGCGGTGTCCAGCGCCAGCACGCCGAGCGTCTGTACGCGATTTCCGTCACCGCGAATACGCCGCGCCGACAGATCCGGCACGTAGTCCAACTGGTCGATAGCCTGTTTGACGCGGCGGTAGGTTTCCGGCCGCAGCTTGCCGGGTTCATTGATGGCGCGGGACACCGTCATCAACGAGACTCCGGCAAGTTTTGCGACGTCTTTCAGCGAAGCCATGCGCCCTTCTTTATGATGATTAATGGGAAAAAGTGAATAATCCCATAACCTGGCGCAGGACTCTACTCTGCGTTAGCAGGCTGTGATGTTCGCCCACAGGAGAGCGCCGTCGGCCGTCAGCGGCGCCACTTCACCGCCCGCCGCCTGCGCCGCCCACCAGACGCCCTCGCGCGCCCGCAGTTCGCCGCCCCCCGGCAGCGACCAGACCCCGCTCAGCACATACAGCACGCCCGCCTGGTGGGATGGCAGGGTGACGGGTGCCGTGCTGCGCCGCACCTCGGCCGCCTGTCGGCTACGGCGCGTCATGATGTTGAAATCCTGACTGGCGCCGCCCAGCAGCGTCGCTTCCAGCGCCACGTCGCCGGAGAACGCGAACGGTTCCCCGACGCGAGCCAATTGATGGTCGATATGCCCGGCGCTGAACAGCCGCACGCCGTCGCCTTCCAGCAAAGTGATCGAGCGGTCGATGCCCGTAAAGGCGGAAAACGGCCCGTCCTGCGCGATGGTAGCGATGCTGGCGCGCCAGTCAAAATCCTGCGCGCCCGGTGGCCAGCTGACGATTTCACGGGTTTCCCCACCGCCGTTGCGCCACGGGCTGACCGGCAGCGCGGCGAAGCTAAAACGGGTCAGGCTCATTACGCCTCCTGCTGAAAGGTTTTCAACACCTGCAGGAACTCGGCGCTGCTCTGCTGCTGCAGCGCGTGCCGCCCCTGCTCGATCACCTGCCGGCCGCCGACGAACACGTCGCGAATTTGCTCTTTGCCGCCGGCGAACAGCCAGCGGTTGAGGATCGAGGCGTCCGGCGCCGCCGCCAGATACGGGTCGTCGCCGTCCAGCACCAGCCAGTCGGCGCGATAGCCGCTCTGCAACCGGCCGATCGGCGCACCGCACGCCTGCGCGCCGCCCTGCAGCGCCTGCAGGTACAGCACATCGCCCACCGCCGACTGTTCCGGCGTCGTCAGACGGTTGCGGCGCTGATCGCGCAGCCGCTGGCCGTATTCGAACCAGCGCAGCTCTTCCACCACGTTGAGCGAAACGTGGCTGTCGGAACCGATGCCCCAGCGCCCCTGCTGCTGCAGGTAAGCGTCGCCGGGGAAAATGCCGTCGCCGAGGTTGGCTTCGGTGGTCAGGCACAGGCCGGCCACCGCGCGGCTGCGCGCCAGCGCTTCCAGCTCATCGCGATCCAGATGGGTGGCATGCACCAGACACCAGCGCTGATCGACCGGCAGATGGTCATACAGCCAGGCCACCGGGCGCTGCCCGCTCCACGCCAGGCAGTCGTTCACCTCTTTTTGCTGCTCGGCGATATGAATATGCACCGGCAAAGTGCGATCCGACGCGGCCAAAATCTGCTGCATCTGGCCCAGCTCCACCGCACGCAGCGAATGGAAGCACAGCCCCTGATTCTGCAACGGACGATCCGCCAGCTGGCGGGCAATCACCTGCTGCTGGTGCAGATAGCTTTCGGTATCCTGGATAAAACGTTTCTGCCCCGGCTGCGCCGGCTGCGCGCCGAAACCGGCATAGCTGTACAGCACCGGCAGCATCGTCATGCCGATGCCGGCCTGATGCGCGGCCTCGCTGAGGCGGCCGGTCATTTCACCGCGATCGGCGTAAGGCTTACCGTCGGCGTCGTGATGCAGGTAGTGGAATTCGGCCACCTGGGTGTATCCGCCCTTGAGCATTTCGATATACAGTTGACGGGCGACCACCTCCACCTGCTCCGGCGTCAGGCGCTGCACCAGGCGGTACATCAGATCGCGCCAGGTCCAGAAGCTGTCCTGCGGGTTGCCCGCCACTTCCGCCAGCCCGGCCATCGCGCGCTGGAAAGCGTGGGAGTGCAGGTTCGGCATGCCCGGCACCGCATCGCCGTGCAGCCGGATGCAGCCTTGCGGTTCAGCGTCGGCGGTAACTTGAGTCAGATAACCTTGCGCATCGACGTCCAGCCGGACGTTATGCGCCCAGCCCTCAGGGAGCAAAGCGCGTGGGGCAAAATAAGCAGGCATGGCAGTATTCCACTGTTGGTGTAACGGCGAATGAGGCGCGGCGATGGCGCGCATTCAGGAATTTTTGGCTGTCGCCGGCAAGTTTCTGGCGCGACGGCCACTAGTTGTATATACATATACATACGCCGACATCAACAGTAAACTGGTGTTATTATTTTTTTATTTGACGAGGTTAACGTCGTGGCTGAACAACAGACCGTGTTACAACTGGCGGCTGCAATGAGCGATGCCCCCGCCCCGATCTACCAACGGGTCAAACAGGCGATCGTGAATCAAATCCGTGCGGGGCATTGGCAACCGCACCAGCGCGTGCCCTCCGAAAGTGAACTGGTGGCGGAACTGGGCGTCAGCCGCATGACCATCAACCGCGCGCTGCGCGAGCTGACCAGCGAAGGTTTTTTGATTCGCATGCAGGGCGTCGGCACCTTCGTCGCCGAAGCCAAAGCGCATACCGCGCTGCTGGAAGTGCACAACATCGCCGATGAGATCGCCGCGCGCGGCCATCGCCACAGCAGCAAGATCCTCGAGCTGAAGGCCCGAGCGGCCAGCGAAGAAGAAGCGACGGCATTGGGCATTCAGCCCGGCCAACGGCTGTTCTACTCGCAGATCGTGCATTACGAAAACGATGTGCCGGTGCAGGTGGAAGACCGCTGCGTCAACCCGCTGGTGGCGCCGGATTACCTGAAGCAGGATTTCGACCGCGTCACGCCTTACACCTATCTGACGCAGGCCGCGCCGCTGACCGCCGGCGAACACATCGTCGAAGCGGTGATCCCTACCCGGCGCGAGCGCGAGCTGCTGCAGCTGGAAGACCACGAACCCGGCCTGCTGATTCATCGCCGCACCTGGTCCGGCAAAACCGTGGTGACCTCGGCCCGGCTGCTGTACCCCGGCAGCCGTTATCAACTGTTCGGCCGCTTCACCAGCGAAGTCTGATTCCCGGCGGGCGCGCCCTGCGCCCGCATCTCCGCTGTCGATCACATCCTGATAACAAAATCTCTCCCGCCTCTTGTGACATCCCGGTGAATGCGTTAGGTTGTTTTTAATTGTATATACAACCATGTGGGAGCTGCGGCTCCGGCGGAGGAAAGCAATGACGTCTGAGATTCACTGTGACAGCCTGTGGCACGGCGCCGATATCGTCACCATGCGCGACGGCAACTATCACACCCTGACCGACGGCGCGATCGCCGTACGCGACGGCAAGATCGTCTGGATTGGCGAACATGCGGCGCTGCCGCCCGGCCTGATCGCTGACGAAACGGTGAAATTCGACGGCGGCATCATTACCCCCGGCTTTGTTGACTGTCACACGCACCTGGTGTTCGGCGGCAACCGCAGCGGCGAGTTCGAACAGCGGCTGAACGGCGTGAGCTACGCCGACATCGCCGCGCAGGGCGGCGGCATCATTTCCACCGTGAAAGCCACCCGCGAGGCCGACGAGGCGCTGCTGCTGGAGCAGGCGCTGTTCCGCCTGCGGCCGCTGCTGGCGGAAGGCGTCACCTGCGTGGAGATCAAATCCGGTTACGGCCTCAGCCCGGAGAGCGAACTGAAGATGCTGCGGGTGGCGCGCAAGTTGGGCGAGCTGCTGCCGGTCGAGGTGAAAACCACCTGTCTGGCGGCCCATGCGCTGCCGCCGGAATACACCAACCGCACCGACGACTACATCAATCTGGTCTGCGATACCATCATTCCGCAGGCGGCCGCCGCCGGGCTGGCGGATGCGGTTGACGCCTTCTGCGAACATCTGGCGTTCTCACCGGCGCAGGTGGAACGGGTCTTCGCCGCCGCCGAGGCCGCCGGGCTGCCGGTCAAGCTGCACGCCGAGCAGCTCTCCGCCCTCGGCGGCAGCACGCTGGCGGCGCGCCATCACGCGCTCTCCGCCGACCATCTCGAATACGCCACCGAACAAGATGCCCGCGCCATGGGCGATGCCGGCACCGTGGCGGTGCTGCTGCCCGGCGCCTATTACCTGCTGCGCGAAACCCAGTGCCCGCCGGTAGAGCTGTTCCGCAAGCACCACGTGGCGATGGCGATCGCCAGCGACGCCAACCCCGGCACCTCGCCGGCGCTGTCGCTG